>VTLG01002516.1_pt1 | contig 27689 bp, 18 predicted proteins | sample 4694571 | NCBI WGS metagenome assembly VTLG01 (sample SAMN12604809, study PRJNA352737) | marine metagenome | biome: ENVO:00000447; feature: ENVO:00000209|ENVO:00000569|ENVO:01000036; material: ENVO:00002151; isolation source: viral sequences binned using virsorter ...
ACTGCGTTTTGTGCGTTCATGGTAACAGTATTAACCGTTGTGGTTGTACCTGTTACTGAAAGATTACCAGAAACCGTTAAGTTTTGTGAAGCTGTCACGTTACCACTAGCGTCAATGGTTATCGAGTCAGCATCACTTGACACACCAATTGTACCACCGTCTTTGATAACAAGATCATCTGCAATCGTCAACAGACCAGCAGAACTCAAAGACATTTTTTCAGATGCAGTTTCACTTGAACCAACTCTAAATGCCATCTTAGAGGCATTATTAGATGCACTAAAGTCACCCTCTGAAATCACATCAATTGCTCCAGCAACTAATATAGCATCTGTACCTGTGCCTTCATCTGGTGCTTGCCACCTAATACTTCCTATTACATCATTTGCAGCAATGTCTGTCTCACCAGTTTGTAAAACAAAAACTATAGGTTTATCGTCAGCAGTCGCTGTGTGTTTTAAACGTAATCCAGCATCAGCATAATGAGTAAGTGTTACATCTTGATCATTACCAAAATAAATTACACCGCCGTCAGCAAGATAAAGGTCTGACCATTCTATTGAGGCATTACCAAGCGAAGCACCATTAGCCGAGGCCGGTCCCCAAGAACCAGCATGTGTTGCTGCAATTGCTGAACTATCGTGATGAAGAGTTACAGAACCATCTTGAGATGCAATTAACATAGGCTCAGAGTTTGCAGCGTTATTTAATTGAACTGTACTTCCACATATATAAAGAGTGCCAGTTCCTTCATCTTTAATATATGAGTTAGAACTGTCGTGGTGAATAGTTAAATCAGAACCCGTGCCCCATATTGCCTTACCACTATCTGGAAAATGAATATCATCGGTCCCTGTAGGTACTGTAAATACAACAGTGTCGGCATCGTTCTTTAGGGTTATGTCGCTTGTGCTGCCCTGGCCTGTTAGAATCAAACCCTCGCCAGATGTATAACCGATTGCCGCATTATCACCAGCAGAAGTGTCTCCAGTAGCATTAACTGTGGCACCAGCAATATCTCCAGTTGCAGTAAGATTGTCTCCAATAGTAACTTCTGAAGTAGTATGCCCTATAGTAATGGCAATACCAGAAGTCTCTGTTGCAACCTTCAATGCTCCTTGGCCATTGGTAATATAGGAATTGGTTCCATCATGGTATAACTGCATGTCATTACCACCGCCCAACATGAACTTATCACTGTCTGCAAGTGCGATACCAGTATCAGGGACATGAGTTAATACAACATCTTGATCATCACCAAATTGAATTGAAGAGGAATCTGCAAGGAATAAATCAGCCCATTCATGAGTTACAGTACCAAGTGTGGCACCATCTGAAGCATCAGGAATAAATGCAGTTGTTATATTCCATGTTCCTGTCAGTGTTCCGCCATCAGTAGTTGTTTCAAATTTCTTAGCATTAGCATAATATGCTTCTACTGCACCGCCAGTTGTGGCTTTAATCATATCTTCGCCGCTGGAACCTCTTATATAATGTGCTGATGCCCAAGAAATTAATGCTCCCGTTCCACTTTCTTTTGCAAGGTAACTATTAGAACCATCATGATAAATCTTTAAATCAGAACCAGTGCCAAATATAAGTCCAGCATTATCAGGGAATAAAAGATCATCTGCACCTGTGGGAACATAAGCAACAATCGTATCTGCATCATTCTTAATTGTGACATCGCCGGTGCTGCCTTGGCCTGTTAAAATAAGACCTTCTGTGCCAGTATAACCAATGGCCGCGTTATCTCCAGAAGAAGTGTCACCACTAGGTTCAAAAGTTGTCGCTGCCATCATAAGATTAAGTGTTAGTCCAACACCATCTGCGTGTGTTAATGTTGTATCTTGGTCATTACCAAAATTAATTACAGCGCTGTCACCAAGGAAAAGATCAGACCATTCTAGTGCGGCAGAACCAAGCGCATATGTATTAGCAGCTGCAGGAGTTATTGCGGGAAGATTTGTCGCAACCGTTGCCAGTGCCATCTTCTTCAGCACACCACCATCATTAATTAAGAATTGATCAAGATCACCAAATGTTGTTGTGGTTGCTGGAGCATCTGAGTTTGCAGTAGTAATAGCTGTACCAGTGGCATTAGGAAAAGTAATCGTTCTATCAGCAGTAGGGTCTACAACCGTAAGAGTTGTCTCATATGCGTCATCTGTCGCGCCTTCAAAAACAATATTACTACTTGCAGCGGTAATAAGAGTTTCTAATGTAACAGCAGAAACATCGCCCCTAAGAGTATTGAATTCTGATATTAATTCTTCTAGAGTTTTTTCTAGTGATAATTCATTAGCTGTAACTGTTGCCATTTTAGTTCTCTTTCACTAATTGTTGTAACAGAGATTTGATTTCATGAATTTCACATTTTAAATTGTTCAGTTCTCTAGTAGTTTCACGAATTTCATCTCTCTGTCTTTGTGCTTCTTCAGCGCGTTTTTTTGCTACTTCATAGGCTGATTTATTATTATTTATAATCGCACCACTTGATTTGTCTTTTCGTAAATCTCTGTATCCTTCTACTTGATAAAGTTCAGTCATTTAAGTCGCCAAAGCTAGAGCTCTAAGATTTTTCAGTTTAGGCGGACGAGCTTGGTTTGTTGTTCTCATAACAATTTTAATTTGGAAAGAAATAAATTCCTCCAAGGGTGTTCCAATCCCATCATCTGTCACGCCGGCCGTATATTCAGTCTCTTTGTATTGATTACCAATAGATGGCGACGTAGTTTCATCTGGACCGCCAGACCCAGAAACCGTACCATCGTCATTGAAAAATTTAAAATCCATTTCATCAAAATCAAACGCATCATCTACCCGTAAAATTTTATATAAAACTTTAACTTCAGCATCAGCATCTCTATTAATATCTACAAGAACTCGCAGAGAAGTGGCAGCATTTTCCAGATTGATTTTCTTAGTTAAATATATAGCGGAATGATTATCACCTTCCGGCGCAGTCATTTGTTTATATATCGTAGTTGGATAGATATCGGAAGAAGAATCAATCTTATTAACTTTATTTGCAACAGCAACCATAGATACTCGTTGTAGATCAATAACAGGAGATAACGCATCTAATTCTGAAGTCATAGTAATTGGCATAGAAAAAGACTTAGTACCAGACATTTCATTTGTTTCATTAATAGCAGATGCAACCATTTTAGTATTTTCGTGATAGTAATTATCATCTAAAGGAACAATTCTATTTGTTGAAGATTTAGTAAAAGAAGTTTCTGATCCAGAAGTACTAGTTGCAGTTGTTGTTAATACAGCTGTCTCTGCCTTGGTTTTGGGTGGCACCAAAATTCCTACATTATTGGAAGAAATATCGTATTGAGCATTTTCTGTCGCAGTAACAACAGTTCCACCAAAAGTTGAAGTGCTGCCAGCACCATCAATAACGGGAGTAGTTGCAAGGACAAGAGTATAACTATCCATGTCAATATTAGCTATAGCAGTATGTGTTTTATTAATATCATACAAAGGAACTTTATGAATTTGATATAATTCTACAGTCGCGCCATTAGCATGAGAAGTAGCAGTTGTACTATTTGCCCCCCGTGTAGCACTGGAAATACCTGTTCCAGAAATAGTGGTATAACTTATAATTTCATCATCGATTTTGATGTAGTATACATTTGATGCATCCCTAGAATATTTGCCGCTTGTATCATCAAAGTTTGTACCATTTGTAAGAGTAATCGACGTTGCCGTTGTAGTAATAGCGCCATTAAGTGTCGTTGACGCACCAGACTTAACACCGTCAATAGTTACGTTATTGGATGTAGAATACATACCGTGACTTGCATGGTTAACTTTTAACACTGTACTAGCATCGGTCATTTCCATAGGATGTTGTCTAAGAATTTTAGCAGGCAAATCTTTATTTTGAAATGTAACGAGGCCTGAAGCTTCAATATCAAATTTAGCACGTTTAAGGGAAAACTTCAAATCCTGAGTTGGAGAGGGAACCCATGTAGTATTGTTTGAACTTTTAAAAATAACACCAACATGAGGTTGATCTGTTATTTCATTACCAGAAACATCTGATGTACCAAGGTCTGCAATCCATACTTTATAATCTGGAGTGTTTGCCAAAAGACATATTGAATACTCTGTACCCCCTTGTACATAAACAGGAGCATCAAAAGTAAAAGTAGTTGCCGTTGATCCGTCAACAGTGTTGACAGAAACCTCGTTTGATTGTAATGTTTTTCTTCCAAACGGTAAAATCTTTGGGCCTGGAGAACCATTGACCACGTTACGAATTTCTACACATACTGGATATTGAGTATCTTTTGCATAAAAGAATATATCAACAGAAGTCAAAAATGCTCCAGTAATAACTTCATCAACATTATCTGTATCTAATACTATAAAAGTTTGCGCCAAAGGGTCCATAGGTCGTACTTGGACCTCTTGGCCAACAACTATTCCAGCTTCCTCATGGAGAGGAGTTGTCCTTGTAATCGCATTTCTTGTAGCAATAATGGTTTCCTGTTGAGTGTCTAATAGACCTTTAGCAGAGTAAACTGCGTCAGCATAAGTCTGTCTTGCGACTATTTCATTAGAGGCATCGCCTACTTGTCTATTTTGAGGATCAGCTGTTAGAACAAAATCAACATCACCTGTTTTAAATTTTGGATTACCAGTAATTTTTGGATCAGGTATAGTAAATGATCCTTGACAATTACCAACACCATCAGAAATTAACTTACTACCAGCAACTGGTGTTACAACATCAGAAAAATTTAAAAATTCAGTTCCTATAGCACCACTTGCTGCTGGAGTAACATAAGTATTAACCACTTGTTTGTCAAAATAAACAAATATTTCAGTAAAAGGTTTCAGACTTTTTGCATCAAAAGATATTGTCTTTTGTCTACAAAATGGAATAAGAGTCTTAGCAATAGACTTAAAACCATTGCTGGTATATTCGATACTTTCCTCAACTTCAGTCAACACACCTGTTCGACTTTGTTGTGTTGCGTGAAAATTCCTAATTACCATTCCGCTGCACTCCTATCTTCGTGTTATTATAACTTATTTATAATCATTAGTACCTAACAATTTTGTAGAGAGTATAAATCTTCTTGATTTTTGGTGTCTACAATAAGGTGTATACGATTTTCATTTGAATTGTTTTCAGCCCAGTGTTTAAGACCTGTATTTAAAAAATAAACTTGACCGTTAGCAGGGAAATGTTTTTTTACAGGGTTTCCATTTTTATCAAATACACACATCAAACAATTTTCATTTGTTTTTAACGGAATATGATACCTAGTTATATATGATGGATCATAATCTATATGTGGTTTCAGTTTAAAATTGGGAGATAAATTTGCAAAACGCACTCTAGCTAGAGGTGATTTGAAACAATCTAAAACTTTTTCAATTTCTCCACAAACTAAAGAATTTCTTATTCCATAATTGTACTCATCAGCCTCTGGTAGATAACTTGGATGATCTGGATTTAATCTTTTACTTCTCTGAAAAATATTTGTCTCATTTGAAGAAACATTTCCAGAGCGTTTTGTTGAATCAAATTCAGTTAGATACAGTTGTTTATACTTATCTCCCTGTAAAAACTCAGCATCTTCTTCTTTAAAAAAGTGTTCCTTACTGTATGAATTAGCAATAGTAAATTCTTGCATACCTTTATTGGTGTTAAAATGTGAGGATGGTATATTATTACCCTTAACTAATGGATACTGTGCAACCTTTATATCTTCATAAACATCAACATCAAAAAGGCGTTGATCGACACAGTATTCAACAAGAGACTTTATATCTATCTTGATATTTTTAATAACACCTAAAGCCGGTAGTTCTTTTCTATTCTTTCTGGAACGCATTTTCATTTATACTTCTTTCCAAAAATAATTTTTCTACAATATAACCAGACATGTCATACTTATGAAGCCTAACCTGATTCGGATTACGGTGATGTACATCATGAAACCCTTCACCAGCAGATAAGATGTTTATCCAAAAATTTGTTCTTGGTTTATAATCTTTATGTCCCGCGGCGTTAAAAAATCCATACCCAAAAAATCCAAGTATAAAAGGAACAACTATAAATGCAACAAAAAAATTTAATCCTATAAACAATGATATAATCGCAACAGTTAAGTGTATATGTTTCCAATACCTATGGAAAAATATAATTCTAGGATTTTTAATAGCATCCCTTATATATTTTCTAGGAATATTTTTACATGTCCACCGATTAAATACTATATTCCAAAAACCTTTAATATCAGGAGAATGAGGATCATTTTCTGTATCTGCATTAGCATGATGTATTCTATGTGCGCCTATCCAACCTAAAGGTGATCTTGCTCCTGTAAGTGTTATAAGAAATAATATAACTATCTCATATAATTTAGATACCTCAAATTGTTTATGTGCAAAATGTCTATGCAAACCTATAGAAATTCCAAATGTAGCAATAACCTGATACCACAAAAATCCAAAAAATACATACCAAAAAACTTCTGCCATTTATACTTCCGTTTTAGACAATATCTTTTTCTTGACTAACCAACCAACTGCAAAGAATAAAGGTCTGACTGTATATTTCATAGATTTATAATAAAGAGGTAATTTTTCACCGCGCATTTCTTTTCTCAAATTTATTGTACGACGTTTAGCAATTCTCTCTAGAATAACTCTTATTGTCTTATTCGTTGGCATCTTTTTAACCAGAGGCATTATCAATTTGTGATAACCCAACTGATATTCTTCGGATGACATATAGTCTTTTTGGTATTTCATCCAAATTGCGTTTCGATAAGAACCAAACCCATACATCTGATTCATTGCAGTACAAACAATCTTTCCACCTTCGCCGCCTTCGCCGCCTTCTCCACCATCTCCGTCATTCCAATCTTGGTTTGCAGGGGGTGGCTGAACACCATCATCTCTTTGAACTACTCCCGCCCAAGTAGTTTGCCAAGAGTTCCAAACAACTCCCATATTATTACCTATGGCTGCAACTACCGCATCAAAATTACCTTCCTGATTAATAATCAAGTCTGGTGCAATTTCTGTTTCAAACCAGTTATCGCTTGTTGGGTCTATCGATAAAGTACCCTTCCATGATGTTGTTAGAAATGGTGCAACACGTTCAATCGTACTTGCATAAGGTTGTTCTGTTAAAACAACTTCTGTATAAGGTAACGTAAGCAAATCTCCTGTTTTCTGATAACCAGCTGATATCCTTGCCCCATCAGTGGAGACACTTTCTTCTAAATCAACAGATTTTGCTACATGGGTTGGACGTAATGTTCCTTTTGTAAAATCCATAGAATTTTTATAATCTTTATGATATGAATCACCAACTCTATGTCCTTGGAAATTATCAACCACAAATCCAGACTTAAATCTATTTAATCCATTAGCATCCGTTACTTCAAAATCTGCTGCATTTCTTTCCAACATATTTAAAGTTGTCATTTTTTCAACATTAGAAAGACGGTTATTAATTTTACCAATATCTTTCATGGTAAATCTTTGATTTCTAACTCTTTCTAGTTTTACATCTTCGTTTAAGGGAGAGAAAGTAAACGGCCGCATTTTTATAGCAGCAAGTTTCATAACATCTGCCGGTACATCTGGTCTTAATGGAGAACCCTTTAATCCTTGTATAATAGTAATCTTTCCCCTATCATCCATTACAACGTATGCATATTTACCTAAATAAAATTCAAGATCGCATTGAAGATTTGATCCTGGCTTGTTAGTGTCAACTGTAGAAGCTCCTGTGCCATCATATTGTCTAGAATAAAAATCAAATGAATTTCCTGTAATTTCATCAATAGTTTCTAATGTAGATGAGCTTCCAGCAATATCTTCAACCCTTGGTCTGAAATCCATGCTATCTCTTAATGGAAACAACCCAGCTGGGGCGGGACTATCGGGATCAACTTTAGTTGCAGTATAATCAGGAATATCTTCATATTCCATTTGTTTCGCAACATCAGTATATGAGTCTACGGTAAACATGTCTCCAGAACCATGTTCCATATAGTCAAATACAATCAACAACCTTCCAGTAGGAGCGGGGGACGATGGTTTCTTCTGAAGTCTTGAAATATCATAGAAGTTATCTCGTTGGCCATCATCAAATAGATATCTATCTACAATATTAATACTTCCTTCAGTTAGAGTACTAATTACAGCTGTTGCACCAGAAGACTCGCCGGTGATTGTCTCTCCTACAATAAATGCAAGAGAGGTAGATTGAACATAACTCATAGGAGAAACAATATCAATAATTCTTGCAGTTGCCTTGGATGTAGAACCTGTTATCTTTTCACCCCTAGTAAATGTTCCTGTTAGAGTTGTTAAAGCTAATTCTGGAGCAGTAGCATCAGTGCTTGAACTTTCTGAGTCAAATACAGCAGACACATTAAATGCATCTGCGCGACCAAGTGAGATATGTTCATCTGATGGTCTAGTTCCATAAGCATCTGTAGCACCAGAAACTACTTTCACTTGTTTCATCAAATTAACAGTTTTACTTTTTTGTACAACAGAGGTTTTTGTGATAGTAGTACTAAGTTTTATTTTTGCAGCATTTCCTAATACAGAATTATCTGTAACGGTAATCGCAGAAGTACCCGTGCCACTAATTTTACCAGAGATACTAACAATATCCCCCTGAGCGCCAGTTCCACTTCCAGCAGTAAGAATAGACATTGTATAATCTGCTTCTGCAAACCCGTTGAATGTTTCATTTGTTCCAGCAGTAAAAGTTACAACACCAGAAGAGTTTGTTGTTCCTATAAACTGTCTACGAATTGTATATTGTGTATCACTAGCACCACCATTAGCGGTAGTTAAAAGTGTTTTAATTGTAGATTTAGATAGTTTATATACAGCTCTATTTTTCTCTGTGTCTTTCAACTTTGCAGCTACAGTATCAGAAAACTCTTGAATAACCCTACCACTAGCCTGCGTTTCAGTTTCTAATTCAATAGATGAACTTTTGTCATCTTCCAAGATGATATCAGCAAAGATATTTGTTAGGTCTTCAAGAACAAAGTCAGCAGTAAAGTCTTGGCCGGAATCTGCATCATCCATAAAAACCTGTCTAAAATCAGCTACTTTATAGGTTTTAATCGATGAAATAGTTAGGTCTGTATTACCAGAGTTTTCAATTAATCCTCCTGTTTCAGAAGAATCAGATGCTATAAGTTTTTCACCACTTTGAAATGTTCCAACTACCGAAGTTAAATTAACAGACGTAGCAGAAGTTCCATCGGCATAAACATATCCTTTCGCACCAGAAGTAGCACCCTCTAAACAAACGCCACCATTCGCATGAGTTGCAAGAAGTGTAGGACTTGGTGTATCACTCAAAGTTAAATTTGTAAAGGGCCTTAAATCCCACATAAACAGTTTATATTCAGAAGCAGTGTTATCTGATGTTGCTCCAGCTGTTCCACCATGATACTCTAAACCCCTGGCTCGACCAACACCAATTAAGGTTCCGTTTGCAGCCCCTCTAGTGGTGTTTTCTGTATCATAGAATTGTATAGTTTTAAACGCTGTAGATTCACCAGAAATTGCAGTTATATCGGGGGCACCATAAACATTTGTAACTACGGCATAATTACCTATATCAAAAGTTGCAATTGAAGCATTTTTTGAATCAAAATCTCTTGCTTTTTCAATGTCTTTAATGGTTACCTGAGTTTTTTCAATTTCATAACCATTAATATATGCTTTGCCTGGCGAGACGACAAGAGATAGAAAATCTGAACTAGCAGTATTTCCATCGTCCGTAGTATTACCAGCAGTAAATCTACCTACGTTCTTATTTACAGTGACGCACTCTTCTATAGAAAATTCAAATGGCCGAACAGTATAGTTTCCTGATTCATCAGCAGTTCTCCTTGCAAATTCATCAGCAAGATATGCATATGAAGTGGCTCTATCGATAGACTGTGATTTGCTATTTTTAAGTTCGACAAGAGATATAAAATCCGTTGTATCTGTTGATTTTGTAATTTTTGCCAAATCTATAGAAATACTTAATCTGTGAGCACCTTTTGCTGTATAGTTACTAGACCCTGTAGAATTATCTAACAACGAAGTTTCAACTTCTGGAGTAATTATACTTTCAGTTACTTTAAAACCAACCGTGCCTGTATAATCTTCAGCATAATCATTAAGAACTAATGTCTCTGCTAAATTATTAACAAAGAACCCACGAACATAATATATGCCCGCTTCAATAGCATATGCTTGTCCTGTCCTTGCAGCTGGTCCAGTTGCACTCGCAAGTTGCGCTGTCGTTGCACCATTTGTTTCCGTATATTCAGAAGTATATGTTGTGACAGACTCAGCATCTGTCGCATATGTTACTGTTGAGTGTGTAATAGCAGTGTTAGCCTTAAGGTTCTCACCATCTGCAAAAACAGTGGTTGTAAAGTCGGTGCCTGCACGTTCATATGAAAGATAGAGAAGAGGTTGGTCTGTTGTAGTGGCAGCCTTAAAACCAATAACTTTTGCCGTCACACCAGTTGTTACACCAGTAATTGTTACGGGCGTATCTGCATTATAATATTGTGAAGGATTAACTTGTTCAGAAGCAAACGTACTTGCAAGTTTCAGAGAAGCATACTTCTGCACTGTTCCTTGGCCGGGAACAACCATAGCACCTTCACGAAACATGTGACTACCGTGAGTTGCAATTTGGTGTTGTAATGCAGTTTGAAGTTGTGTTAGTTCTCTTGCTTGAACTGCATAACCAGGCCTGAAAAGAATTCGATGGTAATTTTTATCCGCATCAAAATCATCATAGTATGGTGCCGCATTAAGATTGGTTTTTTGTGCCATATTAGAATTCCACTACTATTTTAATATCTTCCGTCTGGTCGGTTGCGCGGGAGATAGGTGATCTATTTTCATTATAGATAATGTTGCCGCTATCTGGTTGCATTTCTGGATTACAGTAACCATCAGCAAAAGTAATCGTAAATCCATTTGCAAGGGTTACTGCGCTATCAGCAGTTGCATCAGGAGTTCCCGCTGCGCTGGAAGATGCACCTGTTATTGCATTTGCTCCAGAGAAGGCAACATATGCTCCTACTGAACTTGTACCATAGTCAGTATACCGTTCTTGTTGATAATAAAGAATTGAATTAGTGCTGTCCCATTCTACAACCTTACCTATAGCAGCAGTTGTGGCCTGAGTAATTTTTTCGTCGGCTGTAAATGTCCCACTAACACTAGACAGTTTCGTTGCATAGGTTTGACGAATTGTTGAGTCACTTGCGACAGTTGATGTTCCATAAGTTGTTGGGTCAGTAACAATTGAAATATTACGGAAGTCATTTCCAGTAAGAAGGTCATCTCGTTCTGCACCGATAAACAATGTGTTCATCATCACATAATGTCCACCTAATTCCTCAACCGCATCAGCACCATGACCACCTTTGGGACTAACAACAATCTGAATTGCACCTCCACTACCGTTATTCATAACACCAGAAGATACAGCTGTAGTTAATGCTGCATCAGTCTTCACTGTTGAGTCTGTTAAAGTAACTGTTCCATAGGTATATCCAGCGCCGCCAGCATAAACAATTGTGTCTGTTCCAGAAGTAAGACCGAAACTTGCAATTGCACCACTTGAAACCACAAAGGAAATAATTGCACCAGAACTTGTCCCTGCGCTAGTTCCATCTCCATCTACTGCAACATAGTATGTACCATCAGTGTATCCAGAACCAACGGTTACAATAACACTTTCAATTTTTCCATCAGTCGCAGCTGCAGCTACAGTACTATCTGTACTAACAGGCATGAAGTCTGTTGTCAAGAACTTTGTTTGTTCAGCTGAAGTTATGCTATACATGTATTTTAGAACGTAACCACCTTGAGCAAAAGGTGCATTGGATTCAGATGTTGGTTCTGAACCAGAGTATGCAGTACCAGCATTATTATCTAGAACCTTATACACACGATTGTCAGAAGTACGAAAGAAAAATGTCGCATCGTATATAGTGGCAGCACCAGAAGTTGATAGGTTTGAAGAACTAACATTATCTTCATACATATCAAATGTTGTACTATTCGCCCAGTCGCGTCTTGGAAGAGCGTAAGAAGTATCTCCACTCGCAATTTTCTTACCGGCAATAGTCTGATCCCAGACATAAAATTCACTGGTAACATCATCTGCTGGAGTCGGAGGAGAAGCATCCGTACCACCGCTAGTTGCTGCGGTGAAAGGAGTAGCTTTACCAATCAACATATAATATACACTAGGAGAGGCCTCCGAAAAGGACTCAAAAAACTGTGTAGCGTTATGTAGTCTAAATTTTTCTGTTATGATTGCTGTCATTTTTCAATCCCTCTGTGTGTATTAGTATTTATACACCGTTAGTGTTATCCTTTGGTTATTCTTAAATTATAAGTGGTAACTGTTGCTGCTGAACCGTTTGGAAATTCCTGTGAACGATAATCATCCAAACCAGCTTGTAATTGCTGATAGTTACCAGAACCATTTAGTTTAGTATCCACCATAGCGGTTCCTCTTGTACTTCCCCCAGAAGTCCCTACTGAATATATAATTTTATACCCGTCACTTGATTCAGAAGCAGTCTCACGAATCCATTCCGTAAACAGTCCTTCGATAACACCCTCTGTTGTTTGTGCAGTTAGTGTCTGACCGCTATCTGCAATAATCAATGGAGTTGTTAAACTTGACCAACCATCACTCCCTTGATTTCTTCTATGTAAAAAATAACTCGTTACCGTTGTTGGTTGATCCAAAGTCTCTGGAATACCAGCAGCAGAGTACGCACTTGTGTCAGCGCGACTATCGATAAACACAGCGTCAGTTGATACATTAGTATAATTAGTAGCAGCAGTTGCCGAAGTCGTGATAGTATAAGTTCCAGCAGTAGTAGCTGATTCACTACCAGCAATTAACTTATCAATCGCGGGATGTAAAAAAGTATCCTTAACATCTGCAATCGGCATCGCTAAAATTGACTTACTACTTGTATCCCAATAAACTGGCCAAGTGGTTCCAGAATCAGTAGTTGGAGAAACACTTGCATTAGTCATACCAATACGGTCATAAGTCACTGTTACTGTGCCGGGTTCAGCAGTAGAACCTTCTGCTACAAATGCTGATGCGTGAGTTGATGTCGCGCCGGCCTGAAGTCTTGTATCAGACATTGCTTGCAAGTTCTGTGCGGAACCAGTATTAACAGCTAAAGTTACAGATGGATTACCACCATATAAATAACAAATATGATCTACCCATGCTTCAACTTCAGCGGTAGACATTTCCCGTAATTCAGTAGTACTAACATATTTTAACGGTGCCCGTACAGTCATTTAACATCTCCCATTATGCACCAGCTGTATGGAAAGTTGCTAAGGTTGACCCCCCAGAGTTTTTAATTAATAGAGTAGATAAGGTTTTTAATTCATTTGAACCAACTGCATCATTTGCGATATGTGCTTCATCAATAGAATCATCTACATAGTGATCACTATCAATAGCATTTGCTTGTAGAGTAGCAGTTAATACACCAGTTACAGTTGCTCCAGCAGAGGTTGTTTGAATTTTTGCACTATTATCATAGTAAAGAACAACACCGCCATTTTCAGATGCAATTAGCATAGGCTCAGAGTTTCCAGAGTTATTTAATTGAACTGTACTTCCACATATATAAAGAGTGCCAGTTCCTTCATCTTTAATATATGAGTTAGAACTGTCATGGTGAATAGTTAAATCAGAACCCGTACCCCATATTGCCTTACCACTATCTGGAAAATGAATATCATCAGTTCCAGTAGGCACTGTAAACACAACAGTGTCGGCATCGTTCTTTAGGGTTATGTCGCTTGTGCTGCCTTGTCCAGTTAGGATAAGACCTTCGGCCGCAGTATAACCCATTGCAGCATTATCTCCAGAAGAAGTGTCACCCGTTGCCTCAAGAGTGGTGCCAGTGATGGTAGTGCCAGTGATGGTAGTAGTTGCAGTAATCGCACCTACTACGTCTATACCAGAACTATCGACATCTAGTCTTTTAGTTCCTCCTGTTGTCACAGACACGGTATCAGCTGCACCAAAATATATTCCAGTATTAGTATCACCTGTGTTGGTAATTGATGGAGCAGAATTACTGCCATCTGCGAATGATGCAACGCCAGTAATTGTTGGTCCAGAAAGAGAAACGACTGTAGCTGTTGCACTAATTCCTGATGTTAGAGCAGTGCCCGTACCTAATAGTGTATAAATCTCTGAAAAATTATCATTGATTTTATCACCACCATCACGGATGGAATCGCCTGTACCATCTCCAGCGGATGATCCTAATCCTAAAGATTGATATGCCATTTTAAACCCTTCCTTTATTTATATTTATATACTTATCTAATCTTTTCAGCAGAGAAGTCTAGAAGAATAGTATCAAATTTTGTTGCTCCACTCCATCCAGTTTCATTTGCTAAATAATCTTCCTTCCTTGCGAAAAGAAAATTTTCTTCTGTGCCATCTTCAAGTAAAATTTCATCGCCGGCATCAATCGCGGTGTCATATACTATATTATCCCCCTGATCAATATCTTCTAACATCAATCTACCCATTATACTTACAAAGATATCAGACGGCCGAGTAAACGAAGCAAGTGTAGTATTTCCTGTAGCCCCAAACGGTGTTTGTCCTGTTTCAAGTGAATCTTCTACAACAACAAATGAATTCTCAAAACTTATTTTACCAGCAACACCAAATCCCGTATTATCTTCTAACAATAAGTCATCACCAAATGTTGTAGATACTGTAGTGCCATCCTCTTGTTTAAATGTTCCTACCTCTTGGTTTTCAAGTATTATGCCATCATCTATATGGCCATCATTTTCATTCGGGAAAAGAACTAAAGTCTCACGAACAAAATCTTGTATAGTATAGGATTCGGGATTAGAATCTTCTGCTAGTAATGCGCCTCCACCGTGGAACCCAACGGGGTTTTCTAAAATTAGATTATCATTCTCATTAGCAGCTGTATCCTGTACCAAATTATCATTTGCAATAGAAGTGAATGTGTCTATCGTTACACTTTGACCGAAGTTAACATCGCCATCTTCCTCTACAACAACATCACTACCAGCGTCTTGTTGCACATTTCCTTCAGAATCCATATCTGCTGTACCAGTGATCAACAAAGTGCTACCTAACTGGCCAGCAAATGATTCTAATTGAATACCAGTGCCTGTTATTGAGTTATTTGAAGTTGTAGCAAGGAATGTTAATCCATTACTAGTGTTATGTGTTTTATTAACAGTAGCACTAATCTTATTTACAATATTTGTTCGAAGGAATACTTCTACATCCGTAGTAGTTGTCCCTTCTAGAATAAAATTTTCGCCATCAGTTTCATCAAGTAAATTATCATCCGTGGCTATGTCTTCACCAAGAAGGAAAGAAATTCCATCTATGCTACCATCTTCAATAGCAAGAGGGTCACCACTATCGTCTTCTAAAATAAGATTGCTTCCCGCGTCAACTTGAGAAGTTAATAGATGGCCTTCTTCAGTTCCATCTATAACAATATTGTTTGTTATAGCTTCTGCTCTCTCAGATACAATACGATCATCGGCTTCTGTTATCAGAACACCAATCTCTCCAGCATCTGTTCCGTGTGTAATTGCTATTGCTTCAAAATCAGGGTAAGAGTTTTCTGGAGTCTCCATTTGGAGAATTCCTACACCAACTTCTTCCTCAAGAATAAATTTATCACCATCTCTTTGTACAACAGAAGTTTCTAATAGAACATCAAATGCATCATCAGACTGTACACCAAGACGCCGTTGTACAGTCTCACTAAAGAGCGTTGTGAATGTAGAAGCAAGAATTGCACTATAAGTACTCGCGTCATAATCATTAGTACCAAGACTTGCGCCGGCAGTTCCAATCGCGGCCGAAACACTTGTAGCATTAATAACTTTAGAAAATACATTAAATCCAGCTGGATGAACTGCCTTCTTTAACTCGTTAAGATACACGCTACCACTGGAGTTTGTCTGAACTTCATATGCAAAGTCTTGATAATAATAAGAATCTTGAATTCGAATAAGCTCTTCACTAATAAGACTTTCTATACCGCCATACCGGCCTCTCTTCTCAACAGTAGTTCCTAAGTCAAAAGACGCCTTTGCAACATCTCCATGAACAATTGTTGCTGATGCAGAAGCGGTTGATAAGGTTGTTGTTCCAGCAGAGAAGTCTATTCCCGCTTCCTCAAGCAATAATCTTTCTGTTCCATGAAGACCATCGGAATTAATACCATCCAAATCTATACTGTATGCAATTTCAGTTTCATGTACAAGTCTCTCATTAACATCATTCGGATACCCAGCCTCAATAACAATATTATTGGTAGGGTCATTTGTTCCAGACGAATCAGTAGCGTTAAGATAAACTTTGTCACCGGCATCAGTACCATTTGCATCAGTACCATCAAAAAGTATATCCCCACTAGTTAGATTAGAATCTAGTAAGATAAAGTCACCAGCAGATGTTACAATATCTGGTCGAGAACTTTCCAATACAAATTTTGTTGGTGGTGTTCCCCATTCCCAATCAAATAAGGTAAAGGGATCATTAGACGTAAGTTCTTGTTCTAAGTGTCCAGCATTCTCTTCTTCAAGAAGAAACCCAAAACCAGCAGTACCACTTTCCAAGGTAAAGAAAGAACTTCTAAACTCGGCCGGAGGTTCCATAATGATTACATCGTTTCCATCTTCTGAAACTAAAACATCTGTTCTTGAACTTTCTCCATCTACTAAAATTCTATTTCCACTTTCATCTACAAGAGTATCACCATATTCAAGATCATTATCCATAATAATATTGCTATCAACATAGGCCCAACTTGCGAGATTGTCTTCAAGAAGTACACCCTCATTATAAGTTAATCCATCTGATTCACCAGCAATACCAACAACATCATTAAGGGTAACAGTCGCCACTTGGTTCGTAGCATCATATGATCGAAATGTTCCTGTGTGTGATGTTAATGCTTCCCCTTCTACAAAAGAGTTTACTAAATCTTTAATAACGAAATTTGCACGGAGTTCTAAACTTGGTGATTCGCTATAATCAAAGCCAGGATTAGTAACATTAACAGAATCTAATCGTCCAATCTCTGTACTAACTGCCAAGGCCTTGGCATTAGCACCATATTGACTTCTGATGGCAACAGACGGCAAACGCTGATACCCTTCTCCACCATTGGTTACAGTAATTTTTGTAATATCACCATCACCAGATTCTAAAATAAATCCTTCATTATCATAACGGTTAGAATCAATGGTAATTAAATTTACATCCCATTCAGATTCAAACCTAGAACCAAGAACTGGCTCAGTATTAATACCATCTGCATAGGATGCTGCATTACCAGACTCAGCATAAAGATGATCCGCCCTGTGATTATAATTACCACCATAAAGAGTATATGTTGAAGAATTGTAAGATGCTTGAGCAGTTTCAGTTGTTGCGGTAGGTGAATAAAAAGTTACGCCTGGATATTCTATAAAGGTATATTGTCTTACTGCTGTTGGCGCAGATTCAAATACCAAAACCTCATTATCTAAAAGTGTTTGGGCAGAAGATATTACAATCGATGTTTGATCAGTCACAGAAGTGATAGTAACAGCTGCATCATCAGCAATACTATTACTTTTAACCGACATTCCAATAGCAAGACTACCTCCAGCATTTCCATCTAATGCAACTGTAGTTGATGCAAACGTCGCTCCGTTAACAGAAGCCTTTGCTTTTGTAATTGTTGTCTGTTCCGCTGCATAGTTTGTCAAGTATATTGGATAGTAATATCCTTGGGTAGCAGCATAAACAGTATCAGTCCCAAATACTGTATAAGGAACTTCTTCTCTTACTGTAGCTTCTTCAACTTGGAAATTAAATAAATCTATAAAAGAGTTTGTTCCCTCTTCCTGTAGAATAATATCACCATCTGTCTCATCAAGTATGTTACCATTAATAACTGTAACTAGACCTGTAGCAGCGTTAATTAACCCTGCATCAGATGCATGATTTGTAAATACTACAAGATCGCCGAGTTCGTAATTAGTTCCGACATCATCAATTATAACATCGGATACTGAACCAACTTGAACATCACCAACCGTAGCTGCAATATCACCACTACCTATAGAGACAGCTGTATCAACATCAATAGCATCACCCACTTGGTACAATGTTCCATCGTTTGTAATGGTTACCGTGGTGTTTATCTGTTTGACAATAAAATCATATTGAACATCTTCTACAGAAGAAAGACCATAAAGGGTTTCCCCAACTTCAAAAGTTCCTACTATACTTGAAAGTTCAAATTCTACATATGATATACCTCCGGCAGCTGCAAAGGTTGTCGAATTTTCAACAAGAGCTGTTGCTGCAGAAGTCCTACCTGTAACAGATTGTCCGATAAGTTCACGAGCGACAGCAGAGCCAGAGGATGCACACCGAATGATCGTCGGTTTATCCCAATCGGCATCTGACGCTTTCATCATATATTGGTTTGGATAAAATATGTCAGAAGTTTCGTCTAGAAGGATTTTCATAAAAAGCTTTGCGCCTTCTTTAGTCCCTTTCCTTCTGTATAACTCACGAATATGTTTTTCTAAATTTCTTTTATTAATTCCATTTGCAAGATTACTAGGAATACCCTCCATGAAGGATTTACGAAACTCTTCTATGAAATCGTAAATGGTATTATCAATATCAGCGTATGCCAACAACTGTTGAATGTTTTGAACAGGGTTTGCGCGATATCGGGTGACCGTACCAGAAGCTCCAGAGGTTCCACCCGTTACAGTCTCACCTGTCTGAAACAACTGTTGAGATGAAATGAACATTCTTGGTGTTGTATGTCCAAGGTCTTCAACAAGTACGGTTGCAGTAGAATAAGAAGTACCGCCAGTTATTGTTTCACCATCTACAAATTTACCTGTAGAACCTGTGCCAACTTCCGTAACAATAAGAGTACCATCTTCATTAAGAATATTAGTAGCAGTATTCACCTCCATAAGAATGTTATCAATATTAACTGTTAATTGAAGTTCACCAGCTTCAAGAAACTGGTAGTATGATTTTAAAAACTGGGAAAACTTAGGATGGTCTTCAGCAATAAAGTCAGGCAATTGCCCATCAATTTGGGTACTGATTTTATTTTCTAAAGCTGGGGTCCAGTTTAAATCAAAGGGTGGTGCCATGATTAATAACTCGACGGTGTTACATAATTAGAGTTTGTAACATATCCAGTGCCACCAGAACTACCAACTACAACTGTGTCTTGGGCCCCAGTAATCGATGTGTTAAGAGTATCAATTTCTAAAATTTGGTTTCTCTTACCTACAACATCATAGGATGCTGGAGTTACAGTTACCCTTATAGCTGATGATGCTGCTTCATCAACATTAGATACTGTAGTAATATAAACTGGATCAACTGTTATTGTACCATTTTCATAATCTACTATACCGGCAGTTTCATTATAATATGTTCTCACTCCAGATACCAAATAATAGATACGAAGAGCACCTGCTCCATCATCGTCAAAAAACATCTCATTTGTGTTTCCAGATATATAAAACCCTGTTGATGCTATAACACCACCCGCAGATGCATTATGACCAGAATGTGGATTATAAAACGGATTACTAAAATTTAATGTAAATGCATATGATCCATTGGTATTAGGTGTATGAAATAATCCTAAACTTATTGTAGATGTATTATTTAATATCGCGTCACTAACATCATCTATTCTAGCTACAAAAGAAGAATGTCGAAATACAGTGTTAAACACTTTTAAATTATTTGCATTAAAAGAAGCGACTTCATCATCTACCAAAGACTGAAGAGTTTCTTTACTGTCGTTTGTTGCATTAGAGTCATATTTAAAATTGACCGTAGGAATTAAATACAATATTTCTGGGTTCACAATTACAGGGGTTATTGACGCAACGGTATATGGAGACAAGTCTGTTACCAGTTGTGCTTTTTGAATTTCATTCAGATTTAGTCCTGTTGTCGATTTCACGCTAATAAAAACCTTACCATACTCAGCGGTTTCTGACACACCAGTAACAGGATTATAAGAACCATTCTCTCCACCCCAAACGGAAACGGCTTGAGTGTTAGCAAAAAGTTGTTTAACGTATGTCTTATAATCTTCTGTGGTAACACATCTACCTTGTGAGGCATAATCTAGAGGAGCATTATATTTAATAGATTGAATTGTTTCTGGTCCAGAACCGCCGGCGGCATTTGATACAGTAACCACATTAACACTGTTAACTGTGTCTATTGCTGCAGCATTAGTAAATACAGAAGCACCATTGGCCTCACTTCTATTTGTAACAACATAGTTTAATACTATAATATTTCCATCACTTACATCATTACCCAGAATACCATCACCAAAATAAACTTCGAATTTTCCTGCCTCAACTTCTTGTAAAAAATAAACATTAGAAGTAGAAGTAAGTGCAGCAATATCTGTTGCTAAAGAAAATGTTGTTTGTGTAGTGTCTGTTGAAGAGTTTTGAACCTTAACGGTAAGAGTTGTTGTATCAACTCTGTCATCATGAATAAGAAACCTCTGTTCAACATTTTGATTATCAACTGTATATCTAGACGAAACATAACTTCCTTCATAAATTGGTATATTCATAAAAGGAACCACATTACCAATATTTGAAACAGTTACATCTTCTACCGTAACAAATTGATATGATGCATCTGTTATTGTACCGGCCCCACCAACAGTAGTATTAAATACAGTGCCAGATGGAATAGTTGCGTTGGTATTTTCTGTGTTTAAATAAACGTGAACTGTTGCTTTAGGGGCCCTTGAAGACCTAGTAGTATAACCCAAGGTCTTAGCATGTGAAACAACACTTGAACGAACCTGAGCTGAATCAAGAAACATTTCATTCGCAAGCATGTTTGCATTGAAGCCAAGGTAGTGAGTATTATATGCAAGTACATCCAGAAGGGCGTTCAAACCAGAACCTTCAAAATCATAATCCTTGAACTCTGTTTGATTTCGCATAAAGACTTTTAAGTTATCCTTTACCTCATCAAAGTCGAACTCTGTTACAGTTAATTGTTTTTTTTCTACTGCCATTATCGTATACCCTCTAATATAACGTCCATCGTTACAAGTTCTGTCGGTGCATTTATAACATAAAATTCAATAGAAACTTCGTATGCGTTTTTATCAAGGTTCGGCCGAGCATTAACACTTTGAAGACGAGCTCGAGGTTCAAAATTTTCAATTACATCTTCAACCTTTAAAGAGAGTACATATGCAGTTATAGGAGTCATCGGTTCAAAAAGAATGTTCCGTACACCAGAACCAATTTCTGGATGAAAAGGTTTTTCACCTTCGTTGGTTAGTATCAAATTTCTTACAGACCTTTTAACTGCTGCTACATCAATTACTTTACTTACATCATCTGAACCAGTTTTAGGGGTAAAAAATAAATCTAAGTCAGAATATATTTGCGCTGCTCTATCAGAACCTTGATGTGTTCCATCGTAATATGCGTCACGCCAGGCCATATGATTTCCTTTTTGTTATTATTTATACACTCTCTGTTGTATTTTGTTTCATAATATATGGATTATTAAACTTCCAAACATCTTTTGCGTTAACACGGATAAAAGGTTTGTTTGTCTCACTACTATTTGGGTTAGAAATAGTCACCATAACCTTCTTACCTTTTTTAAAAGCAGCAATCTGATTTTGTATTCGCGCAAGACTGTCGTTCATGTATTCCCTACGCAAAGCTTTGGTTATATCACTACGAACATTTCTACGCTCGCCTTTTGAAGTCTGTTGCTCTCTAGATTTTCTTTTCGCCATAATATATCTCCTATGTATCTGCTGGCTTGTAATCAGGATCATATTTTTCTAGATAACTATATCTAATCCTAACCGCATATCCTTTGTATTTTTTGTTTAACTTAGTGTCACTCACTCTTTTAGTTGGTGTTTTCATTTTCCCGTCCATAAATGGTTCACGACCCATCGTTTTAAATTGTTCTGGATTATCTGGCCAAGAATAATATCCACCAGAATCTATATTGCCAGGATGATCACTTAAAGTTACGGGTGGATAAAATATAAAATAATTTCCAAATACACTCCAATTAGTCTTTGAACTTGTATGCTGGGGATGCTTAATAAGTATGGCACCATGTCTTCCTCGCATATTGGTGTAATAAAATTGTTTATTTGCATCGGAACTTGGTTCTGTTAATCCTAATGCTTCAAAATATTTTTCTTCAATATATTCTTTTCTAAAACCAGTGCCTGGGTATATCATAACAAAAAAGTAATCTCCATTAGGTTTATGTTTAAGTGGTAATTGACAATTACCTTCTGACATTACAAGTTTTGTTCCAACATCACCGCTAACAGAAAAATTCTCAATTATAAATGATTTTTTCGTCGCAAACCCTGAAGCCTTTTCTTCTGGAACATAATTTTTTCTCTCAGCTGCGGTTGATGGTGGTACTACAACAGGTTGCGCCCCCGCGGCCGCCGTGGCCGACACGTTTGGGATTTTGATATTTCCAAGTGTGGCGAACGGCGCACCAGCTGATATAGTTTTAATTAAACTAGGGGGAACAAGTTTAAATTTCGGAGTGTCTTCTACTGGAGGTATTGCCGTAGTTTTAAAGTTTTCTGCCTTGGCTACCAACTCTTTAGTCTTTTTCTCTATATCTGGATTTTGCCACACCTTAGAAGCTGCTTCAACAGCAGCTGGAAGATCGGCTTGTTTAACAGCAGCAGGTAATTCTTTCGCCGGTTCAATACTACCCGCTTCCTTCTCAAGATTAGGAACAACTTTACATATTAGATCACTGGCAACTGCTGATGCAGCAACAAGAGTATCTAGAGTTAATCCCTTAGCCTCTATGTCTTTTTTAAATTCTAATGCTATCTTTGCGGCCGCAACTGCGTAAGCTACGCTACCTGGCACCTGTGATAAGAGACTAGAAATTTCTGCTTGTAAATTGAGTTTTGGAATCTTGGGTATAACGACAGACTGTAATTTAGCAGTCAACGCATTGATTTCATTTTGTTCTTCAGCAAATTTAGCAGCAGCTTCAGACGCAGCTGCGTCTATCTTATTTACTATTTCTGCCTTTGCGTCTGCAAGTTTAGATAAAACATCATTTAACTCTTTACTTGCACCACATAGATTACCGTTTGCAAAATCAACCACCTTAATCCCCTACAAAAACATTCGGTGATCCACCAGCAGTGGAGGGACCGCAATGCGGCGGTCCAATTGGAATACATAATGCATCTGCGGCTGAACCATCAGGAGTATGATTTACAACAAGAGTACTATGACAATACATGTGATTCGATCCAGCCACTAAAGCTCCTGCACCATGACTGTTTGGGTCACCGTTTACTGAAACAAGTAAATTATTAGCAAACACTGTAGTGTTTCCCGTAACTGTTGTAGATGCTCCACAAATTCTTGGATCACTATCTCTATGTATTGCGATACTCATGGGTTAATATCTACCTTATTAGTTGCCGATGGTGAACCACCACCAGATTGAATTGTGTATACCGTACCAGCGGTTGAGTCAATAGTTGTTCCAGCGATTTCAGTTATCGTAGTATCTGCTGTTTCAGCTATAGATGTTTCTGAGTGAATCGTCATTGCTGTTTTTGATTTCATATTTAGTGTGCTACCAGACTTCGTTGATAGAATACCATATATGGTTGACTGCGATAGATTATCTGAAACATCCAATAGATAATCAGAAGATGACGTTATGAAGATACCTGAAGCTGTTGGATTAGAATCCATCTCCTTACCTTCAACTGCAATAGTGTATTGTCCAGCAATTATTTCCCATTTAGACTTTTCAGAGGTTATAACTACATCTCCTCCAATGCGGCCATTGACATCATCATTGATGTTATACGAAAAGTTGCCCACAATCTCTTCTTCACGATTACCGCCGGGCCCGTTAGCATGGTCTTCGTTTGCTGCCCCTATCTTCACACGATGGTTCTTATGAATTTTCTGATAAAAGCTTCCTTCTATCTCCTGTACATAATCCCCCTTTATAAGTTCTCGTACTGAACCCTCGACAGTAATGTTCTGCGAACCCTTAATAACAATTCTTTCAGTACCAACCACTATTTCGTAATTATCACCGACAATCTTGGTAACCATGTCACCGTTTGGATGAATTTCCTCAAAGGTTCCTTCTGCGTGCTGGCGAAACATCCTTTCTGCGCCTGGGCTATCATCGTACTCCACAATATGACCAGACTCAGTTTCAAATACATGGTTGTAAGGGTACTGGCCAGAGATATAGGGGTTTGCATCTTTAATAATACCTTTAGGGTGAGGTTCTTCCCAATATCCTCTTGTTTCCTGTTCTGCTTCATCGGATACTTTATCTATATACGGTTTTGTGGCTGTGGGTATACCTGTCTTATCAGCTGGGTCTTCTGGTTCTTCTTCGGGGTTAGGGTCACCCCGCAACCTTTCATCCCTACGATCAATAAGAGCTTCATGTTCTTCTGATTCTGCACCACGGGCTAATCGATTAGTATCAGGTTCACCAAGTTCATGACCGCTTTGTTCTATCTCGCCAGGATACGGACCATACGCTGGTTCTCCAATATACTCTTTTTGGTTAGCATCAATCCCGCGAGGATCATTAAATCCAACGGTAGGGTTAGCAGCATCTTCTGGTTGTCCTGGCAGAGAACCCATAATAACAGGTTGTTGCAATTCTGAATCTCTAAAGAATCCAACAACCCATGAACCTTGTGTTAGAAAAGATGGAGTGTGACCCAAGCCCTGCATACTAGGATCAGTAACAGGGTGCATGACATGAGCCCACGGCAAATCATTGGTCCTAACCTCAGCTAAGTTTTCACTGTGGTGACCTAATATGCGAACTCGTACACGCCCAACTTTGGCGGGATCATTCCTATCCTCAACTACACCTACAAACCAGTGAAAACCATCTTTTCCCATGAAATCTTGCATGGGACTATTTATAACAATTTAATGAAGGTCTGGGTCGCGGCCTAAGCGTTTTGCTTCTGGGGCCCAGTTGTATTCTTCGACATCATACGTCTGTTTAGGATTTTGGTCTTGAAGAATCGCGCAAGCTTCTCTTGCGGCCAATTCGTCCATATTCTCAGCGACTATTTCTTTTTCTAGAAAAAGGTCTGTGTCTCTAGTTCTGTATATTCTGTATCTCATTGTCATGATGAGCTCCTTTTGAGATCACCAAATGCGTTCTGTCTGGTCCACAGTTAGCAAAACTGTGTGGTAGTGTAGTATCAACCTCATAAACGTAACCATCAGCGGGTATGTGCATTATTTCATTCAACGTAGGAAAAATAAAGTATGCATTTGGGTTAGTTATAAGAGCCAGATGGTAACGGGGTGTCTTATCTGAGTGTACGGAATAAGTGGAGTGCATCTTCTTGGTCATCAACCTAGCTCGCACACCATTTACATCCCGTATCACCCTGTCAAAGATTGTACCACCGTACACCTCATTCAACATAGTATAGTCTGTCTCTACCTTGTCCGTATCACGAAACGTCCCAGCCCCATCAGTATAAGGGTCAAGACTGCTCTTCGGGTTTTTCTGTAGACAGGTCTGAGTACTTCCGTCACCAGACCTTTCCCACATGTCAGACCACAAACGAGTTTGCACCTGTTCCAACGTAACCAGAAGACTATCCAGATCGTAGGACCACTTTGTTCGTTTAACAAACATGAGTGAGTATTTAGACGTTAGAAACCACTTCGCTGGGAAGAATGTAGTCAAAAGAACCCTTGGGCTTCGTAATCTCAAGATAAACGGAGCTCAAAGACTTCTCCTTAAAGGGTACATACTTCTTCAACTTCTTGGACTTGTACAAGAACACTCCATCCTTCAACTTGATATCGTCGTAGGAGTCCTTGTCAGAACCAACCGCTGTCAGCGTTCCCTTCTTACTCGTACCATATTCATCCACATAGGCGACTTCATCACCAATATTCATAATCCTGTTCCTTCTTCACAGATATTCATATCTATTTGTTACAATAGGGTCTTTCGCAGACCCAACCCACGTTGATTCCTCAGTCTCAACCCGAATACGCGGGTTTCTTCGGCCGAAACGATCAGCAAATTCTTCGGGTTCTCTAAAGTACTCAACTTTCACTATCTTGAATGGTTTCTGTTTCTCTACCACCGTATTTAAACTCCTTCTCTGCGGCAGCATCCAGCTGCATCATGATCCCTTTGGTAAAGTACTTTTCTGGATTATTCAGAATCGTCTTACCGAACTGTTTTTCCCCATTGGGTAATTCGTATCGTGTCGCCACCTTCTTTATGATACCCTCTTTCTCTGCAAGCTCCAGTAGACCGTAGTATTTGTCTAGTCCCTGATCGTAGGTCAGTCTTACGTCCACCATCTTGTTTTCCTTGGTCAACCTCGACTTGTGATTCTTACAGTGAATGATATTACCGATTACCTCAGTACCGTCTTTCTCTTTCTTTCTACTCAGGTAGATGATAGCACTCGCTGCATACTTGAGTCCGCTACCGCCTCCCATCTCTTTCGTAGGAAACATACTTCCCACAACGTCGTAAGTATGGTTAGTCACAACCATCGGGACTTTCGCTCGCCCAAGTTTCAGAGTCAACACCCTAAATGCGGCCTTGAGTACCTGAGCTCTTGTCATGTCACGAGTCTCCTTACCTTCAGCGGTATCCTCCACCTCCTTGGTGGTACTCAGCATACCCAGAGAATCCAGACATAAAAACAGGGGCTTACGATCTGCCTCATGATCATGCATATAGTTGTCCAGTACCTTGAGCGCTTGGGTGCGAAACTCCTGTACGGTTGTCACAGGGAATATTACCATGCGCTTCGGATCAATCCCCCGATCCACTACCATCTGTTTCGTGATTGCACTTTCACTCTCAAAGTATACGACCCCTGCATCGGGATCACTGTCTAGAAAATTCTTCACAATCCCCATAAGGAAGTACGTCTTACCCGTTGCACTCTCTCCCGCTAGAGCTGTGATCTTGTTAGAGGGTAACCCCCCGTATATGGAACCACTCAACAGTCCATTCAGTATATAAGAGCCCGTATCAATAAAACTATGCACATCACCCGTATCAACACCATCATCCACAAGAGAGGCGTACTCATTACCCGCCTCTTTAATCACGCTCTTTAAAAAATCATTCATTTATAATGCCCCCATGAATAAGCAGAAACTTAATCCTACTACTATACACCCTACGACAAAGAATGTCAAGGTAAAAAATGTATATTTAAGAGATTTCAGAGGGTGCCGTATAAAGTAACACACGATGAAACCAAGTATCAGTATGAATAGTAGTGCTTCCATAATATTTAGTCCAGTTAAGTCAGCAATAGCCGCTCAGTTTTAGGGGGGGCATAAGTCTTTGATATCATTGAGATAATTCATTGGATACTTATTGCATTTATAGATTAGGCAACCCGCCTCAGTTTTGGACCCCCCATAGCTAAATTTAGCTAACAGGGGCCGGCACATCATTTGAATCAGTTGAGGAGTCTACGCCGCAGTTGGGG
>VTLG01004272.1_pt1 | contig 27688 bp, 30 predicted proteins | sample 4694571 | NCBI WGS metagenome assembly VTLG01 (sample SAMN12604809, study PRJNA352737) | marine metagenome | biome: ENVO:00000447; feature: ENVO:00000209|ENVO:00000569|ENVO:01000036; material: ENVO:00002151; isolation source: viral sequences binned using virsorter ...
ACTTGCGTGATTAATTGTAATATTATATGCTTCACTACTGGAAGGCCAACGCAAAAGTGTATCTGCGGCTGTTGTTATTGTTATTGTTCCATTACCGTGCGTAAAAGTCCCTACTATATCCAAAGCTCGACCAGCTCCAGTTTCTCCATCTATAGTAAGACTGTAAGACGAACTTGCTACAAACGTTCCATTTACAGTTAAAGAATTGAAAGTATGTACAGCATCTTGGGTAACTGTGTCTCCACCTACTATATTTACATCATCTGTGTCTGTTGGTACTACTCCTCCCGCCCATGTAGAGGTAGAATTAGAATTTCCACCACCAGTACCATTTGATGAAATTGTTGGCATCTACTTAAGCCTGAACTAGCATTGCGTAAGTAATGTTATCGCTACCAGTAGCAGGGGTAACTGTAGCCCCAACCCAATATAAACCTGTGGTTGCTATTGATTTTAACATACTTGCTCCACCACTAACAGTGATGTTATCGCCTATTTGTGTCCACTCTGATGCTGCACCTAAAGTTCCTGCGGTTGCTCCCAACCTTCCATAAACTTTAACTACATCGCCTCCAGAATCTCCATCGTCATTATAAAATTGAAAAGACACTCTGTCTTCGTTTTTTACATCCATTGCAGCTATTAAAGTTACCTCAGATGTTCCTGACTTTGCTACTGAACCTGTGATTAGTTGTGCTGATTTAAAATTTGCCATATTATATACCTCACTTCGCTGGCTCGTGCCATACGTCGTATATATTATTAAATTAATCGTTAAGAGTATTTAAAGGTTTCTCTAATTGTGTGCTACTACAGTCCAAGCACCCGCTTCAGCACACACTAAATGTACAACTTCTTGACTTGTTTTATTTAATACAACATTTGCACTAACACTTGAAGCATTGTATATTGCTTCTCCTGTTGCTGGCGCTATTCTAAATGTAGTTATGTTGGCTTGAGAAGAACCATAAATTATCATATATTCCATACCTGCAACCCCTGTGGGTAAAAGAACTTCAGCTACTGTAGCTCCAGCACCAGTTAAACTGTTTGTGTTTATTAGTTGTATTTTAGAATAACCAGCTATTTGGCATTGAAATACTCCACCTGCTCCTGCTCCGGGAGTCCAATTAGTTAATGGTGCTACGTTGTTTTTAATACCCATGTTATCTTGCATGATAATACCAGTATCGTCTTTAAATTGTGCTACTGGTGTACTAGCTGCTTGAAAATCTAATGTACCATTTGGAGAATCAATTACTGGTGCAGATGCTGTTGTAGTGTTAAATGATATTTCATTTGAGCTACCTCTTCTTCTTATGTAGAATAAATCATCACCAGTGCCTGAATCTACATTTACATCTATATATCCTTTAGCATCGAAATCTAATGTGTGACCGTTGTCTATACGTATATCTCCATCAACGTGTAACTTAGCAGAAGGTGCAGAAGTGCCTATACCTACATTACCGTCAGACCCTAGTATTCTCATTCTTTCAGTAGATGAAGCTCTAGCAGTACCACCAGTTTTAAACACCATATCATTACCACTAGCATTCTTTGAAAATTCTCCAGACATTAAAATTAAATCGTCTTGAGATTGAATAAATAACTGGGCATCGCCGCCGCTATCGTTAGGGTCAGGACTACCTGACCTGTAAATCATAGGTGGTTTAACTGTTCCTCCACCTTCAGAATAAGATAAGTTGCTACCAAATGCTAAATAAAAATTAGTATTATTAGGTGTACATATTTGATTTAGTCCTGAACCAGAAGCTGTACCAGTATATAGGTTCATACCAAAACTATTACCATCATACCCTAGTCCCATCATACCTGTTAATGTTCCACCACTCATGCCCACAAAATTAATAGAAGCATCTTCTGAACCAGCGGAAACATCTACTGTCTCTACATACATATGAGCGTATGTTTTTAATGAACCTCCATCATCATCTCCCTCAAATATTATTTGACCGATATCATCTCCATCTGCTGCACTACCTCCATCTTTTTGAAAATGTATTTGAGCGGGTGAATCACCTGCGTGATTATTTTTAAGTGTTAAAACAGGTTCATTAGCATCAGAACTGACTATATCTACAGCGTCGGCTGTAAATGTTAAAGTTTTAGCAGAGAAATCTCCTCCAATAAGTGGGGTTCCTTCTGCGTTATTAATATAAAGTTTGTTTGATATTGCTCCAGCTGTGCTTGGTCCTGCGTGTGTACCTATGTAGACATTACTTGCACTTGCTCCCGTAGCTTTTCTACCTGCGTTGTATCCTATAGCCACATCTTGATAATTTTGTGTTCCGCTGTATAAAGCTTGATGTCCGATAGCTACACTTCCACCTGAGCCAGCATCCAAAAACCTACCTGCTTCGAAACCTACAATAGTACTACCAGCGTGACTACCTAAAGCATAACCGGCATTTGTACCTATGATAACACTTTTCTGGGCTGAAGTAGCTCCATATCCTGCACCCGCTCCTATAAATACATTTGACACTCCTGTCAATACACCCCCAGCACCAGCTTGTCGCCCTATAACAACAGTATTACTTGTAGTAGTTGCTTGATAGGCTGCTGCACTACCTAAGAAAACATTATTTGCTCCAGTAAGGTCTCGTCCTGCTATTTGTCCTACTAAGACGTTCTCACTTTCAGTTGTCATAGCTTGTCCAGCGTTATTACCTATAATAACACTATTGTCTCCGGTAGTTATATTTTCTCCTGCTAACCAACCTAAAGCTATATTATATACACCATCAGTTAAATCGTACAAAGCCTTATGTCCTACAGCCACATTATACCCTGTATCATCTGCTGGCGCTGCTGTATATAATGCTTGATAACCTATTGCTACATTACCATCACCATGAACATTAGTATAAAGGGCTTTATGTCCAAAAGCTGTATTATAATTTCCAGTTGTATTACTTTTCATCGCTTGATAACCGACAGAAGTATTATAACTACCTGTGGTGTTTGCGACCAGTGTTTGGTAACCTACTGCTGTATTTTCTTCTCCTGAAGTATTAACATTCATTGATTCATAACCTATAGCAGTCATAGCACTTGAACTACTCTTCCTCAAAGCACCGAAACCTACAGCAACACTCTGACCTCCTCCAGTTCCAGTAGTGTCGTTACCTATTGCATGATAACCAATAGCAGTATTCCTGTCTCCTCCTGTACTACCTCTCATAGCACCGTCACCGACAGCTGTATTATAATATTGAGCTACTGCACCTGTCATAGCGTAAGTACCAATAGCTACATTTTGATTCTTAGTTAGATTTTTTCCAGCTTCACGACCAATGGCTATATTATGTACACCATCAACCATATCTTCTAAAGCTTTATATCCTACGGCTAAATTATTAGCCCCAGTTGTATTACTGATAAGAGCTTCTGAACCGATAGCAATATTTCTATTATTACCATAATCAGCTCGACCTGCTTTATATCCTATATAAACGTCACCATCATCGCCAGTAGTCTGTGAGTATCCTGCTTGATACCCCACGGCTACGTTATTGTCTCCTGTAGTTATACTAAATAATGCTTCACGACCTACTCCTACGTTGTTATGTGCAGATGTAGCAGACGAATCACCATACCCAGCTTTTTGTCCCACAAAAACGTTGTAATTTCCTGTTGGATTGTATCCAGATTCATAACCAATAGCTACTCCTCCAGTTGCACCAGACGCTTTTAGCATAGCTAATTGTCCTATAGCTACATTATAATCAGCAGAACCAGTTTTTAAAGCACTGCTTCCTACAGCTACATTAGACTCTCCTGAATTATAAATACCAGCATTATAACCTATTAATGTATTGTGAGTCTGGTCTGTTAAAGAAAGTCCAGCTTCTTTACCGACTAATGTATTAGCTCCTCCATCAACTAATCCACTTCCAGCAGCATGACCTACAGCTGTGTTATTGTTAGCCGTAGTCATTGCATCTAGTGCATATGCACCAATTGCTACTGCTGAGTCTCCAGAAGTTAAACTTTTAAGTGAATCATATCCTATAGCTACATTTAGATTTGATGTAACAAGTCCTGATGCTATTGCATTTTTACCTATAGCTATATTGTAATTACCAGTTGTTGCTGTCTTATATGCATCACTACCTATAACAACGTTCCAACCACCACCTATTATATTAGAACCTGCTTGGTCTCCTAATATAACATTTTCGTTTCCAGTAGTTAAATCATATCCTGCTTCGTTACCTACTATTATGTTTTTGTAACCAGTTGTTGCATTTAATCCTGCGTAATTACCTAAAGCTACATTTTGATACCCTGTAAATCCTGTGCTAGCTCCTTGTAGAGCACCGTATCCTACAGCTACATTTTGATTAGCAGAACCAGAAATGTTTCTTAAAGCGTACGCACCTAATGCAACTGTTTGGTCATTATCTGCACCAGCCTCACCTTGCATTGTGTTATGACCGATTGCTACGTTGTTTGTTCCAGCATTTTGATAAAGAGCGTGATAACCCATAGCATTATTCTGATTTTGTCCGGTAGCGCTATATCCAGCTTGATAACCAATGAAATTATTATAAGAAGTAGTTGTAACCAATCCTCCCGCCATATCTCCTATATAGGTACTATATCCCCCTGTAGTAACAGCAGTTCCTGCATTATAACCTATTGCTACATTAGAGTCGCCTGTTGTTATAGAATCTAAAGCTGTAACTCCTAAAGCTACATTCTTTGAAGCAGTATCAGTTGTAGCGGTAGGGTCTGAACCTATCCATATAGAATTGTTTTCCGCTAAACCTAAAACAAAATCACCTATAGTGTTAGCAGCTGTGCCTATAGGAATATAATTGTCGGATAAAGAACCACCTATACCTCCTGCTGTTCCTAATTGATGGTCTGTACCTGCGTCATCTGTAAAATATAATTCATTTGGACTAGCATTCTTAACCCATATCTGTCCATAATCAGCAGTGACTGTTTCATGGTCTGCTCGTTCTTTAATACTTACAGCACCATCAATACCTAATGTAGAGGGTGGTGAAGTTTCATTTATACCTACTTTTAAATCAGATAAAACACTTAATGCTTCATATCCAGCACCTTGGTAATCTGTTATATCCCACCTACTAGCATTAGTTATCATACCAGTTCGGAAAGCAAAGGAACCATTGTTTCTTACATAATTAATATAAGCACCATAATTAGTATCTCCTCTTAATTCTAATGTTTGGTGGCTTGCATCGTTTTTAACCATTGCACCACCACGTACATCTAATTTATAAGAGGGTGTAGTTGTACCTATACCTACTGCACCAGCAGAATCAATAGTCATTCTAGTTGAATTAGCAGTAGCAAACGCTATTTTACCAGTTTCCTTATTATTTATTTCAGCATCTGTTGCTCCCATATCTATATAAAAACCATCAGCACTTCCTTGTCCTGTACTATCATTACTCAATTTAAAACCTACAGAAGTAGAAGCATTATGTACGTGTAATTTTCTATCAGGTCCAGTTGTGCCTATACCTACATCACCATCTCCTCTAACGTTAAAATAAGCAGTACCAGCTGCGTTAGCAACTTCCATTGCCATATCACTAGAGTTAGTACCTCCTAGAACTTGTACTCCCCACGATTGACCTGCTGTAGTATTTGTTTGGTGTAATTCAGCTACCCAGTCACTTAATGAACCATAAACTGATAAAGGATGTGAAGGTGAAGTTGTGCCTATACCTACTTTACCAGTATTATCAATATTTAAATTTGCGGCATTTAACCCTGCGGTCATTCCTAAAGATGCCTTGGTTCCTTCCGCAACTAAACTAACGGTAGTATCATCATCAGCTATTTGAATTATACCTCTGTTATCTGTTGATTTAAATAATGCCTGTGTATTACTATCTGATTCTACGTGAAGGTGTTCAGAAGGTGAAGTTGTGCCTATACCCACATTACTACCAGAAATTTGTACAAAACCTGTAGCACTATCTCTTACACCAAAATAAGCGTTTTTAGCATTGTTATATAATTTAATACTGTTACTTTGTCGGGTAATACCGTGATTAGTACCTGCAATCATAACATCAGTTCCAAGACCACTTCCTAATCTAACATCAACCGCTCCAGATACATCTAAAGCATACGCAGGTGCAGTTGTGCCTATACCTAATCCAGTATCAGTAGCTCTCCATACTTCTGTAGAACCACTTACATATCTCATAAAACTTCCATAGTGTGTAGCACCAGACGCAGTTCCTGCATTAAAGTTTAATGTTTGTCCGTTTCCAAACCATGTTGCAGCACTACTATAAATATGGTCTGCTTCAAATAACATATTAGCAGCTGCATCCTGAATTTTCATTATAGGACCATCTGTAATAGCACCATCATATACATGGAACTTTTCAGCGGGTGTAGTTGTGCCTATACCTACATTACCACCAGCTAAAATACGCATACGTTCAGTATCATTAGTAGCAAAATACATTGGAGCATTATCTTCTTGATAAATAGCTGCTCCTACACTGTCTTGGCCTAGAAGTAAACTGTTACTTTGACCAACAATCCTCATATAACCAGAACTTGCACCGTAATTAACTTCTAACTTTCTGGCGGGTGCAGTTGTGCCTATACCTACATTACCACCATCGTCAATCCTCATTTGTTCTGTTAAAGTACCTGCTTCTGAAGTATAAAATGCTAAATTACCACCTTCTGAACCATCAGTAATGACGTCTATACCTGATTGTATTTGCGCAAAATTAGTTTTATTATCTCCACTGTCATTCATCTGGAACTTTATCGCGGTGTGGCTTCCTGCGTTTGAGGATGCTGGATTATGCCAAAGAGCTATTCTTGAAGATTGGTCTCCAGCTCTATTACTCTCAAATAATGCTGTAGAGATATCGGCGGAATCTATTACGTGTAATATTGGATAATTACCATTACCTGCTCCTGATACTAGAGCTACATTGTAACTTGATTTTCTAACGTCTAATTGATAAGCTGGACTACTTGTACCTATACCTACACCACCACCATTAACACGCATAACTTCTGTAGAACCACTAGCAAATGTAACCGAATCACCTTTTACATCTAATCGTGAATCCGCACCTGCATGTATAGATGCATCTGTATCATTAAAATAAATATGTTTACCAGCAGCTAGTGTCATATGATTACCATCAAATGTTAAATTGGAACTACCTTCAATACTGTTTGCTGTAGTAGCTCCAAAAGCTATCTGGTTATCTGTGATGGAACCACCAATAGTACCTCCACCTCCCGCAGCTACAATAGCTCCTGAGACTGTGTTAAGATATTTGGCTGTAATTAAATAATCGTCTTGACTTGAACCGGGATACGAATCTCCATCAATTAATATGTCATTTACGGCGTTACCTCCCATTGTAAAGTTATCTGATGTTGCTGGGAGTGTTATACCACCTGATGCTGTTATTAATCCTGCAATACCTAAAGTACCAGCCATTGTCATATTACCATTAGCGAAATCGTAGGAAGAACCTCTGAAATTAGTACCGTAAGAATTGTCTCCAAAATATATAGTTCCATTACTATATACGTGGTCTGTTTGTAAATATAAGTTTCTACTATCACCTGTAGTTGTTAATCTCACCACTTCACCATTACTACTAGTGTTGGTAAATAATGCAGCTAGACCAGTACCACCAGCAGCTACATGTAGAGGTTGGCTCGGTGAAGTTGCGCCTATACCTACACCTGTTCCATCGATAACTACTTTCTCACTACCCCCAACAGCAAATCTAAGATGGTCTGCTTCATCTGAATACATACCTGTATCATAATCATCTTTAAATGCATAAGTTGGGGTTGCAGCAGCGCCAGCTGAAAGTCTTAATGACATAGCTCGCGCAGTATCAGAACGTAAAGCACTAGCATCAGCTCTAACTCTAGTCGTTCCATTTTGTTTAAAATATAATATATCACTACTATCTGCGTGGAACTCCCAATATTTAGAAGCATCAGCTTGGGATATTCTTATTTGTGGGTCACTAGCATCTAAAATATCTAATTTTCTATCAGGTCCAGTTGTGCCTATACCTACTCTACTCGTAGCTCCCACAATTCTCATCACTTCAGTTTCTACAGTATTATCTTTTATTTTAAATTTAATATCAGCGTCATTGGCGGTATTTAAGATATTTAAATCTCCTACTTGTGATGTTACATAACTATTAGAACCATTATGATATAATTGCATATCATCACCGGTACCTAATATTAATTTTTTATCATCAAGTAGTTTTAAATGGTTTCCATCAAATGTAAAATTAGCACTACCTTCTATACTGTTTGCTGTAGTAGCTCCAAAGGCTACTTGGGTGTCTGTTATAGAACCACCGATGGTTCCTGTAGCTTGACTAAAACCAGTAGCTGTAAATGTACCACCATCTCGTTGTGTAAATGTTAATGTGCCAGCACTATATCCTGCGCTAGCTACGTAATTATCATAAGCATCATTCCAATTAGTTGCCGAGGCTACATATGCGTCTGCTATAGCTACTCCATTCCATGTTTTATTTGTAAATGTCTGTGTGTTAGTTGCAGTTGTTGTACCTGTTGGTATACTACTAACTGTAAAATTACTAAATCCTGTAGTACCACTAAATTCTATAGCTCCAGCAGAATAAGTTCCTCCTGTTACATAATAATTACCATCTTGATTAACAGCCCAATTTAATCCTGTGGCTGCACTACTATCTGCTACTAATGCGTACCCGTTAGTCCCTGCTGCTAATACTGTGGGTACACCAGAACTATTAGCACTTAATATTTTACCCTTAGCAAGAGTTACTCCCCCTAAAGTAGTAGCTCCTGTTTTATATTGTACATCATTATCACTTCCGCCGGGTGATGTACCTCCGGCTGCTAAATGTGAAAGGTTGACTGTTACATCACTAGCTCCAGTTAACGCTAAAGTAAGAACATCGGTGTCGTTATTTAAAGATGCTCCAGTAACATAATAATTACTTCCTTCGGCTGGCGCTATAGCTTTTATGCGTTTGCTACCCACTGCATTATGGGCTAAACTCTTCAATACTCTTGTATAACGTGCCATCTATTCACCAATTAAAAATGATTGGGGAGATTGTGGTTCTCCCCGTACCAGTTTAAAAAACGTTAGTCAGTCTAAGCGTTAATTAAGATTTGTCCAACTTCTGGGCGTACGACCTTTAGACCGTATCTCATAGACATGTAAGAACCAACAATTCCGAATCCCGGATTTGCTTCTTCTACAGTCAATGGACGTCTCTCGACATATGCCATTGGCTTTTGACTCAAATCGAAAATTCCGATTCTGTCAGCAGGACAATATGCGTTGACGATGACGTTACAGCCGTAAAGTGTTCCTTTCAATCCACGGGTTCCTAGCATACCAGATAATGGATTGCTTGGGTCGTAGTTAGAAGGTACTTCGTTACCACCAGCTGTAGCTCCACCAGAACCAGCCATTGTTGCGTCGAAAGCAGTTATGAAATCTGCCATCTTCAACATTTGCTCGTAGTGGCCGGGTGACATCAAAATCGTATTAGCGTTGTATCCGTGTTTGGACATACGTGTAATAGCTTTTGCGACATCTCCCAATGAGAATGCACCAGCTGTGCTTGAAGTTGTGTTGTTGTAAGACTTAGCTCCAGACAATGTTGCTATGGTTTGGTCTGCATATTGGTCTAGACGACCAGCGAAGGTTGCGTCTGCACCTAAGAAACCACCGTATATATTATCAGAGAAATCAACAACGTTTGCTTCAGTGGTAGCGGCGCCTATATCTGCTCCGTCTACACCAGTTCCTAAAGTTGCGTCGTAAATTCCGAAGATAGTATTAATAACGTGGTTGGTTAAGTGTCTGTCGACAGCTCTTCTTGCTTCGTTCAAAGCCATTTCAACTTCGTTGAATCTTGAATCTTCAATCATTCTTCGGGTTACACCAATAGCAAGACCCCACTCTTTAACTGCCACTCTCTCGGAGCGTAGTTTTGTGTGTTGGTATTGCGGAGTGTTTCCTTCATCTATCTGTTCCATTTTCATGGAAGGTTTTGCGAAAGTAATATCAATATTACCCCCTGTATCTGTTGTCATTGGGTCTGCAAAGAGCTGCATGACTGGAAGGTCTGTAACCTTGTAGTCAATGATTGCGTCTTTATAGTCAATGAGAACTCGCTCACCAGTACCGCCAGTATTGGCGTATGCACCAGTGTTCAGGGTTGTCAATATACCGGGAGTTGCGTCGACCATTTAAATCACCTTAGTTCCTCATTAAGACTGGAGACATTGTTAAGGTAGAGCTGTAAGCTGCACCTGTCATAGATACTCCAACGGTTGTACCTGATAATGCTAATGTAGCATCTGTACCAGTTACTAATACACCGTTAGCTGTAACTTCTAACAATTTTCCTTCGTCTACGGTTCCTGAACAGTACACGTTCAATATGACACCTTTTCCAGTTACTACTGAAACCATGTCACCTGCGGCTGCGTCCATAAGGGCTACACCGATTGAATTGTGTGCATTTGCTCCGGAGTGGTCTACAGCGCCATCGGTAGCTAGAGTTACTACTCTTCCACCGGTAACGGCTGTTCCAGCTGTGAATGGTAAAATTCTTGCTGGTGCTCCTCCATCGTTAACTAAAACTTCTGTTGCCATTTTTAGTCACCTCTTTTGTAGAAAGCTGGATTGAGTTTAACTAATCCATTTTCCATCTTCATACCGAATTCTCTTTTGGTTTCTGGTACTTCACCTTCATCAGATGATTTACCTTTTCCGAAAGAGCGCTCGACTTCTGCGCTTGGCTCTGGCATTGCTGCTAAAGCGTCGCTAAATCCAGTCAATCTGGATTCATCCCATGCAGAGAGTTCCTCTACACGAGCATCCTTTTTGCTTTCTTCGATAGTACCGAATAAAACTTCTTTGGATATAATTGCTTCTACTGCTTCAACTTTTCTAGCTTCTGCTTCTTTTTCTAGTCTTTCTTCTTCTGCTTTCTTGAAAGTTTCTAATTCTTTCATAGCTGCTTTGAATTCTGACTCGATTTCTTTCTTAGATGCAGACATCTCTTCAAGTTGTGAGCGTAGTGAAGCGAACTCGCGTTCGACAATGTTCTCTGCGTCGGATTTTACAGTTGTTTCTTTAGTCTCTTCTGACATAATTTCTACCTCTGTTTTCCCGTCTTCACATCCACACGCATCTGTTTCACCACCACAACCACAGTCGTGGTCGTCTCCTTCTGCGCGTATACCACATTCCTTTTCTTCTATTGTACATTCTTTACAGACGGGGTCCATTTTTTCATTGTCAATGAAACTTACCTCTGTGGGACGAATGTTGGTGGCGAAAGTGTCACCCATCACATCAATATCATTGGAAAACCAATCTATACTAACGTGAGTCATGTCCCCGTCCTTGACTTTGTCCATCACTTCTTGACCGCGACCATATTTATTAGATACTGTTGCCAACATCTTGACTGCGGTTTTTCCATTATCCATCTCAATCAACTCAGGTTTCGTTGCCATGCCGATTAAATCCTCAGCTGTTCTTTGATGGTCAATATAAATTGGGAGTTCTGAGAACTTTTCTAGGTTGTCCTTCAACATACCTCCCTCAATATAAACTTTATGTTCTTCTCCTTCTACCTCATACTCATGAGGTCCGGATGTAATAGCGATTACAGGAAACTCTACAGAGTCAATTCCCTCATCACTGGAAAATGTCATGCTATCTTCATCACCCATAGACAACGCAAATGTTCTCTGTGTAGGTTCTGTAGACTTACCCTCTGCAAATTCCCGCTCTACGCCATTCTCTTGCGCCCACATGCTACACATGCCAGCTGCAATCTCTTCAGGGTTATCAAAACCCCTCTTCTTCAGGTTTGATTTAGTTTGTATCATACATTTTTCAAATGTCATTTTCTATCTCCTGTTGCGTTTGCGGAGGGCTTATTGCCCCTATTTTGTGCTCTAGCAGATTCTTCCTTTTTATCTTGGTCCTTTCCACCAGAAATATTTGCATTCTTATCACTTTGTTCTTGTTTAATTGGAGATGCCTTAATATCTTCAGAAGTTTCCATATCTAGTTCTGCAACTCCTTCAGGGTCAAGACCACGCTCTTCTCTAACTTCACCGGGGGATAATACTCCTTCAGACAGATATATCATATCAGTCTTGGCTTTAGTGAATGCATCATCAACGTTAATTTGCCTAAACTTAAACTTTGCTTCACCACTTTCTAATTGTGGCATCAATTGGGCATTAAGTGCTCCCTCTACCATAGTTTGTAAATATCTAACATATGGTTCGAATATAGGTCGTGCTTTCTCTGGGTCTGTCCACATGGTGCGTGGTGTCTTAAGTGCTACATGTATTTTATCTAAAATATCATCTGTATACTTTCCATATTCAAAAGCGCGTTGTGTACCTTGTAATTCTTTTATTGATATGTCGTTTCCGTGTATAATGTCTTCACCCGGAGCAAGATTGTTGAATGCATCTACTATCTCATTAATTTTATCTGGACCATAAGGCATGTCTGGTAAACCTGCACTTACATCAAAACGACTAGATGCGTATTTATTTAAAGCAGCTCCGATATCTCTTTCTGCATAATCTTTTAAGTCTACTAGATATAAAATGGGGTGTATATCTGATAAACCATAAGCTAAGTCATCAAATGAATTATTATTAAGTTGTATTATTTCATTTTCTTCAAATCTAACGTTTTCTTCGTCATCTCCTACTTTTTGATAATAATACATTATCTGTCCGTGCTCGTTCCTTTTAACGAACATATTCTGACTAGACCTTAAAATAAGATTATCTCCAGTCCATTCTAAATATCCTGTACCGAATATTCTTGCATTTCTTAACCACCCATATAAGATATGTTCTATATTAATATCTCTAAACATTTCTTCTAATTCTTCTCGAAGGTCATTATCATCTGTTACTATGTCAAAATTATCTTTGACGGCATAAAGACATGGTAAATCAATTAAGGTTCTTACAATGGGGTCAGAAAGATAAACATTCATATAAGTTCTATTTTTACCTATATGAGGTTCATAATCTTTAGACTGTCCTCCACCGAAACCTCGGTTAATTTTTAGACGTTGAATAACTCCTTCACCGTAACTACGGGGGTCGTCTTTTTTGTACGAAGGGTTGCTTCCAATTGATGCAAACCTGCGTCTAACATTATCTATAAACGACATGGCTTTAAATAATTAATCTTAATGAGTATATAAAGTTTTTGCTAGAAACCACGTAGAGGTTGCTTGTTTAGTGTAACTTTGCGCCTTCCTGTAGTAAAAAGTGACCCTTTTGAATGTTTTGGTCCATGTATAGTGTTTTTATTTATTGGGCGTGATACTATAGATTGTCCAAAGTTTCCAGTCATAGGTAACATTGACAATGTAGCGTGTACTGCCATAGCAGAACTATCACAATAATCATCATGTTTACCACTGGGTGCTGCTATCTTTTCTGTTTTTTGTGATGCATCCATGGTATATTCTAATTCTATGTGCTCTCTAGTCCATTTATGTATTAATTTAGCTTCATGTGGTTCTAAATTATCAGGATTAGGTACTTTTACTCTTCCTTGTTGTACATATGAGACAAAATCTCTGTACATTTGTGTTTTAGTACCTTTAGGACCGCCGGTAAATATGAAAGGAACGAAATGAACACCAGCATTTATACACGCCAACCGTAAATCTTGTTCAATTGCACCACCCATACCAGTACAATCCACAATGAGACGAGAAGCCCCAAGCTGAGAGGTAATATCCATAATACGTTGACGTTGGTATGGAATATCGTGTCCACCAGTTCTGGCATTAATCTCTTCAATGTAGATAAGCCGTGCAATATTTTCATGGTCAGACTTGTCAAGGGACCATGCACTAATAACAGTAGAGTTAACAGATTTACCAATGTCAACCCCAACAGTAATATTGCCTCCTCCCTTGAATCCATCGCCATCCAATCTAGTAATTTCGTAATCATCATAACACCCTTTAATTTTTTCTGCGTTAAAAACATTCGATACAGACTCTACAAACTCACATTCGTATTCAGTTCTCCAATAAACTGAATCTTCTCCCCATTCTGTCATTTTATCTAACATTTCTTCTTCAGTATAAGGAGCTGAATAAGCTTCTCCTTTTTCCACTGCATCTCTCCAAGTATAATGTAATCTTGTGAAGGTATCTGCATAACCATCATCATACAAATAACGCCACATATGATTGTCTTTTGACTTTGGTGTACCTAAATTTATGAACGGGGCCCTATTTGAAACTATCGCTGGTTCTACGTTGTCTATAAATAGTTTATCGTCGATGAGTGGAGACTCATCAACAACTAGGAACGTAGGATGTTGTCCTCGTATAGCTTGTCCTTGGTTACTTGGCGCTAATGGAGCCCTACGCATTATTGTGCCCCCCTTAAGTGTTATGTTGGGCTTATTATGAAACCTATAATTAGCCACTAAACCATTAAGAAAGCTATTATCAGCAAAGTGTCTATATACATAATTAAATATAAGTGCTGCTTGGTCTTCAGTAGGAGCAAGTATAAATACTAAATCTCTAAATCTATTGAAAAACATATATATAGTTACTGCTACAGAAAGAGCAAAGGATTTACCACTACCACGTGGTGCTAAAATAGCTAACTTCTTTTGTTTATCGTCGTTTCTTTCTGTTAATGCTTCTAAAACTATGTCTTCTTGTAGAGGTCTAAGTCTCAGTGGTCGTTGTTCTCCATCGATAAGGTAAGCAGAACAGAATGCTCTGACTAATTTTCTCATTTTTTCCTTATCGTGTCTACATTTACTGAATATATTTTCTAAATGTCTTGAATCTAACCCACCTTTACCTGTCAGTGCTTTCTTTAGGTGGCTTTGGTCCGTCATCATTTGTTAATTCCTCTAAAAATGCCCCAAACGTTTCTGTATTCTTTTCTACGTCTGTAGGGACTTCTATGTTTAATGCTCTGAATTCAGTATGTATGTCACGAACGATTTGATTTCTTTGTCGCAAGAGCTCTGTTCTCGCGTTAACATCCCGAATACATATAAGAATTTCTTCCCACAGTAAGTCTTCAAGAGCAAGATTGCGCGCCAGAAGACGGACAAGCTCTTTATGACGACCATATTCCGCTTCTCCGACTCTCTGACGTAATCTTTGCTCGTATAACTCTACGTCTTTCAAAGTGCTTTGCCTTCATCAAGGGCTGATTTAACTTTGGACTTAACTAATGCTGCAAGTTCATCGTCTTTCTCATCCCATGCTGTAATCAATACATTTCGAACTAAAGAGTCTTTTACGTGCTTTTGCGCTGTTTCATCTAGCTTTTCAAAAGCTTTTATCTGGGCTTTGGTTAGATTCTTATCTAATAAATCCATTAACTCTGCTTCGTTATTCTTTATATATTTAAAGACTAACTCTTTTACTGCGGGTACAGTATAGGCAACGTATGCACCTAATCCTAATACTAATGCAGCTAAAGCTGCTAATAATGGCTCATCCATTAAAGCATCTAACATTCCAGATTCTTCTACAGTCTCAATGATTGCAGTAATGTTACCATCATCTGCGGTTTCATTTGTTGCTGTGTTATTACTTGTTTCATTCATATGTTGATATCTCCATATTGGGACTCTCACGTGGCACTTGCGATAAGAACCTGTGAGGCAATGGCCCTAAGGCGAGAGCCCATACATAATTAGCATGGCTACCTATATAAAGCTTACCATTTAACTCGGTTAGCCCAGTAAGCAGCAGACATCTTTCCCTTCTTAATATTCTTAGCGTGGCGCGCTTTGAAACTCTTTCTTCGGGCATTAGATTTCTTGTCTGTTTTCTTACCAGCAGTGCTTACACCTTGTTGACCAAATCTAATTAATTTAGTCTTACTTCCTACCTTAGCCACTACTACGTGTGACTTTTTAGGATGATTAGGTGTTCTCTTAGGTTTATTATAACCTGATACTCCTGCTCTAGTTAATTTAGCATCTTTTTTCTTTTTAGGTGCCATTAATACTTCTTCTTTTTAGAAGTCCTCTTCTTGGCAGTCTTTGCTGCTCTTTTGAATTGTTTAGCTGTTGGGCGTCCTTTGGCTCCTTTCTTTTTCATCTTTTCACCAGAACCTTTTTTAATACGTTTTCTTTTTGCGTGTATGTTAGCATACAAACCTTTTTTCTTAGCAGCCATTATTTCTTAGCTCCTTTCTTTGGTCTTAGACTTGGGTATTTTTTATATACAGCTCGTTTAATTCCAGCAGGACGTGGAGCATTGTGAGCTAACTTAAGAGCTGATTTAGCTCTCTTTAGTGTATTGATGGGGAAACTACCTTTAGGTGCTCCTCCTGAAGGGCCAGCAAATGCTATACCCTTTTTATACTTTCCTACGTTAGAGCCACCCTTCTTCTTACGTGCTGCTGCTTGTTTCTTCTTAACTGCGGCTGTTTTCTTTCTAGGTGCCATGTTTACTTGTATTTGTTTTTAGAATGTTGCTTTTTACCTATGTGGTGACCATGTCTTTCTCTAATTTCTATTTCGGTTACATCTCTAATTTGTTTTAAAGCTTTACCTTTAGAAATAGGTTTCTTTTCTAAAGCATGTGTTTTACCACCTACGTGGCTGAAGACTTTTTCTCCAGAACCACTTTTACGCATAGTTAAAGTTTTATCTATATTTTCTTTCTTATTTGTCTTGTAGATACTAGCCATGATTACTTCTTAGCTTTCTTAGCTGGTTTCTTAGTTTCTTTCTTAGCCACAGGCTTTTCTTCTTTAACAGGGGCTGCTTCTTTTAAAGAACCATCCTTGTTTCTAGTTGGTAGGTGTGTCATTGTTTCTCCTAGTTGCCTCCGGAAGATAGTGTTTGACTTTTACTTCCCGGTGCGTAGTTGCTTTTATCTGCTATAAAATCAGAATTTGGGTGAGACATTACGTCACTTCCATCCATGTATATTGGCTTTTCTTCTGCTTTCTCAGACTTCTTAACATCTTTGAAAGATGTAATAGGCTTCTTATAGTTCATTTCATCTATTTCAGCCTTATCTGGTTTTTCGAAAAAAAGTTTCATATCAGGATTGTTTCCGTGAAAATGTTCTCCTTTTGTTATTTTTTCAACCATGTTTATTTCTCCTCGCAACAATCATCACAATTGCTACATTTTTTTTCCAGTGCATTCAAACGCACTTCCATCTCTTGAACTTGTATATACAAGTCTCTTACTTCGAAGTCATTCATTTTTTACTCTCCATCTTATGTTCCTGTTCTTGTGCTTTAGATTCTATTTGTTGAGCTTGTTTCAATACGGAATCGTTATAATCGATAACAGATTGAGCTTTAACTTTATAGAATGCTGTTTTCTCTGCTTGTTCTTGTTTCCAAACATCTAGAGCATCTTTGATGATTAGAAGGGCTGGCCCACCTAATATAGCTATCAAAGTTGTGTATCCTTCTATTTGTTCTAGAACTGCTGCGTCATTAAGTCCGCTGTGTATAACGAACCCTGCAAACCCAACCCAGAGTAGCACTAAGGGTACAGCAATCATAAACATAAATATGTCGTTAAATGTTACTCCTTCGCCTTTCTCTTTACTCATCTTTGGTTTCTCCTTTTTTGGTTTTTTTTCGGACACTTCTACTAGTTGTGGTTTTATTTGTCTTAATGCTTGGCGCGCAAAATTGACAAGTACCGCGAAAGCAATGACAACTGCCATGCTCGCCATAACCACTGCTAGTATCTCTAATACTTCTATCCATTCTATCACTCCTCTTCTTCTCCAATGTTTTCTAAAAGTTTTTTATATCTACTTCGATTCATTGTTCCTCCCCTAATCTAAATGCCATATCTTCACCATTGCTATAATATGGGTAATTAGTTAGAAATGTAATATATTCATAGTCTCCTGTATTATTAAAATCTGCATAAAAGGATGAATAAAAATAATAAAATCCTTCAGTATGATTATTGAAAGTATCTTCGTATGGTTCGCAGCCACACTCTAACCAGTGCTCATCTTCAAACCATCCTGATACATTAAAGAAATGTTGTTGGTATGTAAAATTATCATACATTAACGTTTCATTCTCTCCCTCAAAAAAGTGACCCACATCATAAAACACCATGACAGGTAAAGGGTCATCGTTATCATCACAATTAGTATCCATATCGACATATATATCTAGAGTATTAAACTCCCTCGAATAATTACCATACTCTAATCCATCCCATAGAACTAACTGCGTATGGTTACAATGGTTCTCTTCGTTTTCATAATCACAAGAACCATCATCTTCTGTAGCTCTATCGTTGTAGTTGTTGGCATCTATATCCATACAACCATAAACTGTTTCATTAGTTGATGTATTGTTATCTGTTCCATTTTGGTTTATGTATTGGCATCTACCATTATCATGAGTAGCTTGACTATCATAATTAGTAGCTGATGAATCCATACATCCATATTTAACAGGAGGAGGGAAAACACAACTACCATTATCAAAGTCAGCATCTGTCTTGTAATTCAAAGCAGTTGGGTCCGTGCATCCACCCTTAAGCATCGGTTCATCCTCTCCTCCAAAAATGTCTTCTAAAATAGTTAAATCAGCAGTACCACTACCGAACATGGCGAGAATAAATACCGTGAGTATAGAACCTATCTTTTTACCTAATTGTGTATCGCCTGCTTTGTCAGCTGCTTTACCAAGGGTTTCAAAAATACCTTCTTCATCATCTGGTTTTTTAGAGCCACCTATTCCTAAAATCTCTCGTTCTTCATCAGAGATTACAGAAATGGCTCCGTAATCATCGCGCGCCATGTATTTTTTTACACAGCGCGACTATTTAAAGATTGCCCTAATCAAAGTCAGGAAACTGTGATTGAGACTCTACATCTAGGTCTTTCTTTAAAGATGAATCTATGTCTGCATAATTCTCTTTTTTACGTTTCTTAAACTTGGGTTCCCATTTAGGTATCTCTGCATCACATGGGCCGCCCTGTGATTTGTGGAATGAACACCACTTACACAGGTTCTGCGGCTTCTGTTCATATCGCTCTTCGTATTCCTCTCGTTCCTTGATACAGTCGTGTACCATCTTAATGAGGTCCCTAGCCTCATCAAGTTCAGCTTGACCAACCTTTACAAAAAAGGTATCATCAAATCTCAAATAATTAACACCTACAAAGTTAGGCATCTCTCCCATCTCTAGGGTATATAAGAAAGCATAAATAATTAATTGTCTGTAGTATTCTTCAGGTAGGTATGGACCATATCTTTTAGATGTCTTGTAATCTAATAATGTAGTTCCTCCATCGAAATCATTACACACTACATCGATAACTCCAACAATAGCATACTCCTTAGACTTAACCCACTTCTCTGCATACTTGGGGGCTACTGCATTCCATGCTTGTTGTTTGTTTTTATATATCTTCCAATCAACCATTTCAGTTAATTTCTTGTCGACGGAGTCGACGAAGTTCTGTAGTAACGCTTCTGTCTCTTTGTACATAGCATCCATCTCTGCTTCAGTATGTACTTCCCATAACCACTTGTGTTTACCTATCTTTGCTTCCCATCCATCTTCAAACTGACCTTGTACCCATAACTTTGGGATTCCCTTTTCCCATTGGAATAAAGTCTTGTATTGTTTCTTAAATAGGTCTTCTAGTATTTGATGTACTAGGGTACCACGGAATAAATGAATGGTCTTTTTCTGAGGTAGCTTAGCTATATAGTTGTAGTAGAATTCGCGGGGGCACTTCAGATAAGTGTTTATTTTAGAAGGACTAAGCCTCATATGGCTTGCTGTCCATTTAGTTTCACTCATTGTCACACAACTCCTGATTCTTAGCAATAGGCGCTACTTCGTCTCCGGGGTCAGAAACGAACACCTTAACTTTAACATCCTTTACATTGCCAAGGTTATCCTTCTCAAGCTCTAAGCTCCATGGAGGCACGTACCCTGTATCGCAATCACAGTTATGCCACCCATGTTCACAAACACAGCTAGTCCAAGTTGTGCTATTGCTGTCGCCTTGCTCCCGCGCAATTTTGAGTAGAATTAAATATCCTATGAGGTCATCAAGTGTATCCTCTGTGTTGTCATCAAGTCCCACGTTTTTGATACGTGAAAGCTTGTCATCGATTCTTGCACAGATAGCCTGTGCATTGTCGAGCTTACTAAAAATATTATCAGGCTGTAAAGCACTATCACCGTAGGCTTTGTTCTTGCTTATTAGCAAATCCCTGATTTCATTACATGTCCACTTTATGGAGTTCTGCGTACTTTTTGTCATACGTATTATTTTACGTGACTGGAGTATATAAAAGTTTCGGACGTATATCTATATTATGCTATGCTATATAGAGCTTAGTATATAGGGTTAGTAGTGAATCCTAGTAGAAAAGCATAATCAAAAAATCACTCGATTTGTTTAAGGGGGTAGTGAGATAATATAGGTCATGAGAACCTATTTTTTAGACGGGGGTCGGGATAAAAAAAAACGCTATAGATTAGAGAGCTAAGCACGGATTGACCGAAAATCTTTATAAAGGATATGCTATTCTTAGGTTATGTCAGAAAATCAAATGACTAATAGCGAGCTTATCCAATTAGGATATGAAGAGTCACTAGAAGGTGACCATACCATATGGTGTGAATCATGTGCCGATGCCGGCATATGGACCGAAGCAGAGAGGGAATTTTTCCATACGGAATTATGCACCGAGTGTTTTTATGAAGTCACCGACGGGATGCCTTAAACATGAATCAACAAGATAAATATTTCGTGTATCGATTAGCCCAACAAGAAGAAAAATCTTCTTATCACTTTGTAGATGTTGATTTCAATAGTGATGTGACTAAAGAAGCTGTATACTATGGTATCACTTCAGACCCTCAAATGAGGCTATCTAAGCACCGACCTAAAAAGGGTCAAGATATCAGCTTAATAGTTATGGCTGAATTCGAGAACGTATACGAGGGCTTAGCTCATGAAGCTAAGTTAGTTTGGGACCATGTCAAGAAATACGGTGAGGCACCAAAGTTTCAAGGTATGGCCGGAGTAGGAAACAAAGGATACAAATACGGAGGCAACAAATAATTGGGGATAGGGCAAGGCTCCGGCCTTGTCCATCTAAACCAAAAATTTGGTAGGTAAAAAATATGAAAAGAATAGGAAATTATCTAAGAAAAGCAAGAGAGGCCGAACCACTAAGTTGGGACCAACACAGGCAAGAATCAATGGGTTTCACTACCCTATGTGCAACCATTACTGCATGGTCTGAATTAGCTTCAGAATGCAGAAATAAAAACGATTGGAATAACTTCGCAAAATATGTTTTGTCCGAAGTTCAAGAAATAGGAAACGAAATCAAGGAGGCCAAAAAATGAGACATTCTAAAAAAATGGTTGGTGATTATCAATACAGCTGTAAAGTATTAACTCATGTTATACGCTTATCTGATGGGCATGTAATGCCTGATTGGATTGACTGTAAACCATCACAAGCTGATGATATCAGCCGAAGATTAAGGAATCGTGAATTTGATACTGATAACTATGCAGTAAGAATAAGAAGAAGCCCAAAAAGCAGACACGCCAAAGATGTAGAGCTTTGGACAAAAGAAGGGAGGTTTTGGTAAATATGAAATTCGAAATAACAATTTCTGATGATGATTGGAAACTAATGTTAAAGAATAGATACGGACATGACAACGTCATAACCCGTGGTTATATGCTTGACATAGTCCATGATATCATTGACCAGATGCACGAGCATTAAAGACCTTTAACGGGGGGTATGGGGTGGCTCCGGCCACCTCAGCCTAAACCCAAATATGGAGGTAAAGCAAATGGATTTCAAAACAAAAATCGCAGTAGTGAGAGCACTAAGGTATAAATTGTTAAATCAAGATACCTGCAAAGTAATTCTACCTACTGAAGTATACGCAGAAGCATTAAAACTGTAAAGGCATCCCAAAACATGGGAATGAGAAACCTGCGCGGGTGAGAACCTGCGCGGGTGAGAAAGTGAGATTTTCCACTCGGGTGAAAAAACCTTTATATAGACACTCTCAGTTGGTATATTATGAGAACAGGAGAACCATTTGGCAGTTGCGAGGACTGCGGGCTTGATGAGGTCGAACTATTCGGCGGACTGTGTGAAGATTGCGAAGGTGAGATGTTCGCAACATTCTGGACCGGAGACTGAGAGAAACCCTTATATAGGGTCACTCTATGGTATAGTATGGCAAAACACCCGTGGGCGCATTTATCTTTAAAACAGATATACGCCAATACAAAAGCACTAAGAAGAATACGCAAAGAAATGGAAGATAATCTTTAGATTCCATGAGTTTCCCGTCACTGTAAATAGGTGGCCCAAGGAGTAGGCGCCCCGTTTGGAAGCGGTAGGTGAGAATAGTCCAGTCTAATAAACTGCGGGAAACAAGAGGAGACGCCTGACAAGTGATGGCGAAGGGCCAGTGTGCTAAGCCCGCCCGAGCGTTAAACGTAGCGACGCATCTCCAGACCGCTGGCACAACCACCGTATAGTGGCGGGGCAGGCGGTCGACCTTACAATAGCAGGAGCAGGGTTTTTATTTCTTTTCCCCTGCTCCCTTTTCCACTTGCGTGAAAAAACCTTTATATAGCCCTACCCGTTGGTAATGTATGACTAGAAAACATTTCAGAGCAATAGCTCAGCTATTAGCCAAGCATGACGCAGACCTTAACATGGTCCGAGACTTTGCCGGTATGTGTGCCGAACACAACCCACGCTTTGACAGAGAAACCTTTATAAAGGCCTGCTCAATGGAGTAATATGAGTAAAATCCAAGACATGAGAAACGCCCACCGTTTCCGAAGAGTAGCACGCAGAACCATAACCAAAAACAAGATTGACTTAGGAGTCCATGAGCAACTTATGGCTATTAAGTTGGGTCTTGCTGAGGATGTGAGAAAATGAAATACTGTGGATACTCAGGACTTCCTAAACCTTGTGGTATAGTAGATACTGATTTTTTATTATATCAGGAGGACTAATGAAAAGCATCTTAGATATTTTGGATGACATGGTCATCTCGGGTATAGATGAGGCAGGGGACTATATAGTCCTCTGTGGGTGTGAAGACGCACCTTGTTGCGGGTGTAATCTATGAGCTACGATAAACCACTCAAACGCAGTTGGAAGAAACAAACTAATAAGATTATCAAAAAGGCCAGTAAATAGCTCGTTTGTTTTTCGGACACCTCCGGGGGGTAGGGCCTCCCCCCACTTTTCCACTCTCGTGTAAAAAGCTTTATATAGGCACACCCGTTGGTATATTATGAGCAAAAACTTATGTGGTAAGACACGCAAGACTGATGACCCTTATGAGGTCTGGACTGGCCCACGTGGCTTTGAATGGAGAGTATTAAAGAAATACCAGAACGCTGAGAATGAAGCAAAAAATCCTCACGCTCGCTGGTTCTGCGCTGTTAAGTCAGACTACACTTATGGTGAGTTTGAACTTGGTGACGTGTATGTCAGTGAGATTAAGAGCATGGGGGTAAAGCTTATATAGGGACACCCTATTGTTAAATTACAGTTAAGGCACGTGCTTAACACGTGACCTGAGCTGTAAGACAAGAATAGACCATACGCCAACAGACGACAAGCAATAACAAACTGACTTGAACAGGTGCTGAACAATCCCTTTCCGGTCGATGCGCATCTTAGTTGATTAACGACGTGTAGCTAAAATTATGTATCACCCTTTGCCTCATTCATTCCCTGTTATAAACTTAAGCGTCTACAGCTATGAAGTAATTCTCTTTATCTTACAGCGCCTGATTCGCCTGAAGGTTCGCCTTTTGCCAATCAGCAGGTCACACCTAATCCGGAGCAATCCCAATTCGTAAATACTAAACGCTGGTAATCGATACAGTAGTAGTGGTGGTTTTGGCAACTCTGGTGTGGCGACCGCTCCCAATGTGACTTGTTTCAAAGTATATACCACATTGGTGAAGTCGCATCTTATTTTTCCACTCTTGTGAAAAAAGCTTTATATAGGGTCCCCCTCTTGGTATTACATGAGCCAAGCAACTCAAACTAAAAGCTCTTTGCCATGGCAAGGAGCAGGTGAGATTGTCGAATACTTCATAGAAGTCGGCACGACTCCATACGGTAAGTATGGATTATACAAAGAAATGATTCCTGTCGGAACAGGTAGCAGAGGTAGACATATGGAAATGGCCCGTGAGATTCGTCTGTCAAACCCAGAGGTCTTTGAGGACTTAGAACTACGTCAAGTAGTCAGCAGGGGTTAAGCTTAAATAGGGACTCCCTATTGGTAAACTATGACTAAGGCAAAGATGGACTACCTTTGGGCTCCAAAGGATGAAAAGCTCGTCAGTAATCTTTTAGATTACATTGGCGTTGTGCCGGTTGGGGAATCTACACGATACCCCGCTGGTGTAAAGTATGATGCTCTTGTAGCAATCTGTGATGTCATCTCTACGAACGAGAAGACAGCATCTATGGTTGCATCGAGAACTCATGAACTACAAGCACAGCGAAGAGCAAAGTCTGTTCGTGCTCCTTCTGTTGATTCAGTCGTTTCTGCTCTTGCCTCTGGTAAGATGTCCGAAGACGATTTGAAAAAAGCTATGAAGAAAGCCGGACTCTTGAAATAAACGCTGAACACAGCGGTTAACAAGCAAACACGTAGGGGAGGCGAAAGCACTTCGGTGTCCTCCCCCATATTATGTTTAAGGAAGTAGCTCTTCCTTATCGGGTATGGCCGAACAAGTCCGCCACGGACTAAGGCACGACCACAGCAAACCAAGAACCGACTGGTGGAGGAATGCTGGGTTGGTATGGGTTCTACTATGTAGTGGCATAAACCCATTGGAGGTATACATTAAACCCTCCTACCCACCTTACATTGACGCCCCTTGACTTCCGTTATCGAATGCGAAAACATCGAGGAAGGAATGCTTTACCACCGGTGGTATATAAGTCAGGGGCTCATCTCTTTTTTTCCACTCAAGGGGAAATATTTTTCCACGCGTGTGGGCGCCTCAGCTCAACTAACCTCACACCCTCAGCTCGTTAGGGCTCAGTGAGAAACTTCTCAGCTCGCGTTATTAAAAACTCTCAGGTGCTCGGTAGGGCCCAATGAGAAAATAGTTCTCAGTTGGTATACTAAGCCCAACTAAGCACTTCGCACAGCCACGATGAGAAAAAGGGGGGCTAAGTAGAGCTTAAAACCAAACTAAAACCAGTTTAAGTTCAGTTTATGCTCAGTTCAAAACGAAATGTGTTCGTTGACGAACTGTAAGTTTAATATGTTCTTAGCCTATATTATAATGCTCTACTAAGAATGCTCTACTCAGCATAGAATATAGCTCTATATGCTCTATGTCGCAAAGCTCTACTGAGTAAAGCTCTACTAATCTCTTTACTTACTGCTATACTATAGCATAATAAAGCTATACTTAATATAGTTAATATAGGGAATACGAACTATATAAAGTTTTGCACGAAAAAGCACCCCGTTTTTTTACCTCAGTTAAGATTTGAGCACGGGCTCTCAGCCTACAAGGGGAAACGCTTATATAGGGGTATATTGATGTAGATACGATGACTATGACCGACATCGACACATTAGCAATACAACTAAAAAGCATGACTGCCAAACAGCTTCAAACACTGTTAAGTGCAACCTCGAACCGAGACGGTTCCGAAATCAAAGCCCGTAAGATACGAGCAACTGAGACATACTTCAGGAATGTAAAGAACAATGGATTATATCCACATAACTTTGAGTCCTTCCCTCAGTTCAGAGAGGTCTTACCGTGAGTGACGCAATCGTTAAGTTCAACAACTACATGACTCAGCACACAGACAAAGTCCCTTTGTTAAGTGTTCAGTCAACTGATGATAAACGTTTCACAGTGCTGAGGGAATTATTAAATTCCGTCTTCGATGATGTAGAAGACAATGCTTGGTCAGTATCAGTGAACTTAGGAAAGTTCGTAGATGCCCTCAGCACAATGGAACAAAAAGATATAGATACTATATCACGAACTGTGAAGAAGTATCAAGTCAAAGGCACTTCGAGTGGTATCTCAGGTGAGAGAACCTATGGGTATGACCGAAGTCGTGTTGACCGTAAGATGATTAGAAGAAGGAGACCGAACTGATGAACTGCGTAGACTGTGGACAGTATTCAACATATGATACAGGTGGACACGAAGTGAATAAGTATTCATGCGAACACTGTTTAGTAGACGATTACATTACAGGTGAACTATGAGTAGAAGAAGAACAAGACCATCACCAACTGAGTCAGCTACTGACTTCCCTCTACACTATGAACGTGTAGGCGGAGACGGTAGATATTGGCACGTGAGTGAAGACAAGCGTGGAGTGAGAAGATGGAAGAAGGGATTATATCATGGCTCAGATGAGGATAAACTTCTCAGTTCAACAACCGAAACGCTTATAAAGGATGATATATCTGGAGATACAATGGAAGACAAAACCGACCACAGAGGACTCGACAGTCTATTCGACCGAGACAGTCCCATGCCAGCAGAGGAACCTACCCCCGAAGAAGTGGTAGAAGTAGAGAAAGACACAGTGATGTCTAAACTAAGAGGGTCAGTCAATGTGCCCGAAGAGTTTAAATTCGCTGATGACATGACATTCTATACTATGTTGAGAAACATATTTAGAGGTAAGAACATTCTTATCACAGGTCCCTCAGGATGTGGTAAGTCGAGTCTCGGTAAGATATTAGCTGATATCACTGCAAAAGACTTTTATAGTTTTAACTTCGGTGACACTATGAATCCCTCAGCTAAGTTATTGGGTGATACTAAGTATGATAAAGAATCAGGAACATGGTTCAAACCATCTCGGTTCGTTAATGCAATACAAGGTGATTCATTCATTATGTTAGATGAGGTAACACGTGACCGAACAGGTGACTTAGCTAACATTCTCATGCCGGTATTAGATGGTCAAAAATATTTAGCTCTCGATGAGAGTGAAGATAGTGATACTGTCTCAGTTAGTAAAGGTGCGTTCTTCTACGCTACTGCTAACATAGGTAGAGAGTATCTCGGTGCATCTCATGATTTAGACCGAGCATGGAAAGATAGATTTACAGGTGGTATATATGAATTAGAATACTTACCACCACAGAAAGAGAAAGAACTGATACAAAACAGAAACCCTCAGCTTAGTGACTACGATGCTGATAAGATTGTAGACTTCGCTAAGAGAGTGCGTGACTTACATTCCTCAGACGAACTTAACACCGCTGTCTCAACACGTATGTGTTTAGCATCAGCTGAATTAGTTGTTGATGGGATGCCTTTAGTCGATGCACTAAAGCATACCTGTTTACCGTTCTACCCTGTTCAGGGTGGTGACGATACTGAGAGAGTTCGTATCATACAGGTTATTCAATCAATGGGTGAATAGATGGTTAAGAAGAAAATATTACGTAGAAAGCACACATATTGGCATCAGTTGGCTAAGTTCCTTATACTGAATGGTTACAAACCAACAATGATAGGAAAGATAATCAAGGATGTATTCCCCGAGACTGAGGTCAATGGTAGACA
>VTLG01006003.1_pt1 | contig 27684 bp, 50 predicted proteins | sample 4694571 | NCBI WGS metagenome assembly VTLG01 (sample SAMN12604809, study PRJNA352737) | marine metagenome | biome: ENVO:00000447; feature: ENVO:00000209|ENVO:00000569|ENVO:01000036; material: ENVO:00002151; isolation source: viral sequences binned using virsorter ...
AGGCGATTTCTCGCCTCACCATAAAACTATTATTTAGATAGTTTTGATATAGCTATATCATTTATTGTAAGTTGTTTCAAATTCTCACAATAAGAATGACCATTTTTAGCAAGAGTCTTATAATATAGATATACGTGTTTCTTTTTTCTCAAAGTCTCACGTACTTTTTTGTATCTATCATCACAAGTTGCTTCTGCTTTAGCTTGTGCCATTGATAACTTTTCTGTTTTATTATTAAACTTTTGTAGAGTAACATAGTCAAAAACTGAATCTGATTGATCTTTTACTTCATCAAATAAAATTTCAGCTTTGTCTCTGTTAGTTTCTAAAAAAGTCAAAAAGTTTAAAACAGAATTAGGCTCAAAGGACTTTGGTTTCATTTCATGATATTCGTTTAATGAAATTACCTTTATATCCTCATTTACCTCTTTTTTAGCTTCCGAGTTCTTCATCGTACTCGGCTGGATTAAAGTCCGTTGGTTCTGGTGCTGGACTTTTCTTCCATTCCTGAATATGAACGGGTTCACCATTACCTTTTGGTTCATATTTAGGTTTATTAAATTGTGGATTTGACTTCGTCTTATCGTAGTAAGGAAGTAGTTTCCACTTATTTAATGCATTGTTCCAAAAACCTTGTAACACTAGGTTTTGGTTGTTGAGAGTAACCTCTAAAATTAGTCCACGTTTTTTTGTAGATACTAATCTAGCAGTTCCCTCATTACTATCTGTTGAAGAACTTGCATAGTTCCTTTTAGGATAGTTGTTGTACTGTGGTCTATTATATGCCATCAGATTCTCCTTATTGGTTATATATGTTTGAATATACTTTAATAGATTCAGCAATTTCTTTTGCTCCTAAAAAAGCGTCAAACATTTGTTTACTTATGATACCTTCAACTATTTCAATCTTACCAGTCTGCTTTGGTAGACGCCACACGTATGCTTTACTTATGGCTCTTTTAGTTTCTTCTTCATAAGCGAATTTGTATGCGTTCAACTGCAGATGATAATCGAACGATACTTGATTACTTGTTTTAATATCTATCAAAACAAGTTTACCCTGATTGTCTTGGACAACTAAATCAAGTGTACCAGCATATCTATGTGCTTTAGAAAATATTTTCTTTTCCACATCGACAGGCGTGTATCCTGATTTATCCCATTCTTTCAAAAAGATGTTCCAACAACGGACAACCTTTTTATCAGTTTGTTCAGGGATTTCTTTGCCTTTCAAATAGTCCTCAATTAGACCATGAACGACAGTTCCTATTAGACCAGCATCTTTCTTTATCTTTTCAGTTTTTTCAGAAGATTCAAGAAATACTCTTTCAAGTTTTACTCGATCAAGTTTTTCACCTTCGTCTAATAGTTTGTTTATTTGTAACTGTGCCTCTCTCATTGGTGTACTTACTAACCAATCTGTGAGTGATTTTTTTGGCACTCCATTAGAGCAGATTCCAGTTACACTTGGCACTATTTTGTTGGTTAACGTATCAACATAAACGTGCTTTATAGGATCAAATAGCAAATCTACATCCTCATATGCTAATGGGAATTTTTGCATCTGTTCTCCTTTCTTGTTAGGGTTTGTAAAATTGTATCAATTTTAACATCGTAATAGTTACAAAGAACCATTAATTTGTAAACTGATATGATGCCTTTTTCAAATTTATACAAACCATTTATTGTTTTAAAAGCATCAGTGTCGTGTACAACTGCGTCTGCAGTTATACCTTTATCAAGCCGAATCTTCTTCAGCTTAATTCCTATAACCTCATTAAATAGTTTAATAACCTTATCTAAAGGCATTTTCTGAATACCATAATTTTGACTTGCATTATAATATTCGTTAGTCAAACCATTTAACATTATAGAGTTTTTTTCTTTTTTATTCATGAGACCACCTAAAACAAAACAGAGTGACCACGTTTAGTCATACACGTTTTCATCATTGTTTTATATTTAGTTTCACCATCTTGATCCCAAATATAGTGCCAAATATTACTTACAAGATTTATATGCTTTTCTATTTCTAGATGACATAAATTTGTATCATTAGTAATTTCTTTAGCCCTATCACTGTTGAACGTACCTGATCTTCCAGCAGTATCAATAACTGGCTTATAGGTACTACAACCACTTGCGAACAACAGACTTAAAATGACTATCAACCGCATGTTTTCTCCTTTCCTCTTTATACTCCTTTTTAGTTTTTGCTTTACTATTTAGTATTGCTATGTATTCATCAAAAAAAGGATTAATGTCACTACTTGGATAACCCTTTTTTTTTGAAAGTTTATTAATAGCATCTACTCGTCTTTCACTCCAAGATTTGCTTTTTGTAGTCATAACAATATAACTCCTAAAACAAATCCGACTACAAAACATATCCACTCTCTTCGATAATGGAGTTCTATTGCTTTCCAGTCGCTTTTACTTTTGCCTAAAAAAAGCATGTTTCCTTTCTTTGGTAGGGTGTTGCCACCCCACCAATATTTGTTATTAGTTTCTTGCATAGTTAGGAGTGTTCCAAAACATAACAGTTCCACCAAGTTCTTGTAGGAATCTTGCTCTGTCATCTGAAACATCATCACTATTTGCAAGGTTAGTTATTGCATTACCTAACTCATATCTGTCGGTAGTAAAAACATCGCCATAGACTTTATCAAGTCTTGTGAATATTTCTGCTCTTTCCCAGTCAGATAAGCTATTAGTTTTAGCAAGTTTTACTATCTCATTTGATTGAACGTGCTGTGCTTGAGCATGTCGCATATCACCTAAAATATTTTCAAATACTTTAGGATCAGTCAATGCTTTCATGTTTTCAAGCATACGTTCAATAACGATAGTACCTTGTTCGTCGGCATCTGGTGTTTCTAGTTTTTTACCAACGTGTTTAGCAAGGAATGTTCCAAGATATTCAGGAACAACCAAGCCATTAGTACAAACTAGTCTATACACAAAGGGTTGAACCTTTAATGAACTAGTTCCTACTTCACAGTTCGTGATAGTAACACCACCAGTAACCAAGTCATCTTTTTGTACTTCACCTTTTAACTTTGGTAAAGTTGCAGTAAGATTTAATTGATCACCATTATAGCTACAATACTTTAGTTCTGCTTTCATATCGATAAGCATTGATAAAGTTTTGTTTGCTACAAGTTCGTTATCTATTCTTTTATAACGATCAGACAATATTGCTCTAGCAGTACCGTCTATTGTCCTTACCATCAGATTTCTGTTTTTAGTATTTTCAATCCAATGATTTAGATTGTGTGTAACTAAATCAGGATAAGGCAAACATTTTCTTATGTAGTTTGTTCCTATCTCTAGTTTGTTACACAAATGACCAATCGAGTGATCAGTCATTTTTAGTTCGATACCAACAGGCAAATCAATTTTCTCACTGATTAGCAAGTTAGGGTATCGTTCCGTACCAGACACTTCAAAAGATTTTAAAGGAGCGATATAATCTACTTTCCTTTTATTGTCATCTTGAAGTTTTTTTAGTACGTCTTTTATTTTATTACCTTTTTTCATGGTAACCTCTCTAGTTAGAGTTGCGAGGGTCTGCCTCATCAGTACCTATCAAACACGATAGATAGACTAGCGAATAATGACTCGCTAGTTTCGGCTTTATTTAATCATTGTTAATAACTGTGCTTTCAACCATACTGTTATAAATTTTTTTAACCACTTTTCTTGTTTTTGGTTAATATTACCGCTTGCTAACATAAAGTCAGCACTAACAGGTTCTAATTTGTTTTTTTCACACCATTCAGTAAAAATGGTACAAAGTTTTTCAAGTCGTTTCATATTTCCTTTTTTTTCTAGTTGATTTGATAGGACTGCCATCATCAGTATTTACTCATCACAGTAAATAGACCAGCAGAAATAATCCGCTGGTTTCGGCTATGGTAACTAATGTTTTGATTTGAACTTGCAATTAAGAAAATCATTAATTTCATCACGAGTTCTATATGTGAAATTTTCTGTAACATTATTTTTTCTTTGGATTGCAGTAACTATCTTATTTTTTTCTTCAAACAATTCAGGTGTAGCTTCTGAATAACCATCAAGAAACTGCGATAAGTTACTTGCTTCAGAATTACCCTCGAACGTTTTAATCCTACCATTTAAGTAGAACGTAGTCGTTACTATTTCAAACATAAATGCTCCTTTATAGTTTTTCGTATTTTAGCTAACATCATCAGTACAACTTGCTAAAGGTTGTAGAAACTATTTTAAACAAACTTCATAGGTGGAAGTAAATCCTACCCCTGTGTGGCTTTCCAAGACTTAAGAAACCGATGTAGCATTGCAAGGCGAACCGACTACAAACTTCAAGGCAAAACTTAAAATTACCCATCTTGGCACTGAATCGATTTTTATATGTTTAGAGACGATAACCGATTAAAACTAGTCTAGTGATTAGACTATGACACATTTGTCGAAAAAAGCAAAATCATTTAAATCAGACAAAACTGCCATTTTAGAGGGTTTTTTGTGAATCTTTTTATTACAACCTAGTATATAGTGGACTTCTATGGTAAAATCGGTTATTCGAATCATTGAGGTCTTTTTTGTTCATTCAAAAATTCCTCCCTTTCTAGTTAGAGTGGCGAGTTTTTTAACCGATTCCTCGCCACCAAAAAACAATCAACATAACAGGAGTTAACATGCAAGAATCATTTAATTGTGCTTGTGGCAAAAAAATAAGATCAAGACGACTATCACTTGGTTTAACACAAACTAAACTAGGTGACAGTGTAGGTGTTACGTTTCAACAAATACAAAAATATGAGAAAGGTACAAATGGAGTGTCTGCTGAAAGACTTTTAAAAATTGCAGAAACATTAAAAGTAAATGTTTTGTATTTTTATAATAATTACAAACCAAACTTTGTAGTAATGGAACAGAATGATAAAAATAACAGTTGATAAAATCTTTTGCGGTAAAGTAAGTGTAAGAGATTATATTTATAAAAAAGCATTAAGAAATAAAGACTCATTAGGCATTACACATGGCAAACAGTTTATGATTATTTCCTATGAAAATCTAAAAAAAGCAAGACAAATAACAAAACAAAGTTTTACATCAAAGTTTAATGGTAAAGAATATAAACTAATTGATTTTGATTGGAAACCTTGGACACCACCAAACCCTAACCAAGAAAGGCTACTATGATATACGTTGATAAATACGAAATAAAAAAGATAGATAAAAAAGGTAAAGTAAAATTTGAGGCTAAATCTGATGAGGGTATGGCATCAAAATGTTTTATGAGATTGCTTGATGATATGGAAGATGGTATATGTCATTATGGTGGAGTAACTTGTGAAGTAAAAATAACATTTAAGGAAGAAAATGAGCATTAACGATGATGAAATAATAATAGAAGATAGAACCGAAGAACGATACTTTTCAAGATCAAAAAATCACTGGATGTATGTATCTGATATGACTGATGTGCATGTTAGAAGAGCATTTAAAAGATTATTAAAAATGATTAGATTAGGTGAACTTGTAGAAAAAGAGGAACACGATAAACCAAACAACAAATTAAAGGATATTAGTTCTGAATGTGAAGCGATCAAAAGACATGCCGAGAAAATCCAAGAAAAAATCTCGTAAGAGAAAAGTAAATGGATATTATTTTGATGGCAAGAAATTAATTATACTTTATGAAAAAAAAAGATAGAAAAAGATTTGACACGTTACGTCAAATAGGCTGTATCGCCTGTGGTAAAAATGAACCTGTTATACATCATATAAGAAAAAATACAGGATTATCATTAAGACCTAACCACGAACATACAATCCCATTATGTGCTTTTCATCACAATATGGGTAACGAATCAGTGCATTTGAATAAATCGGTTTTCGAGAAAAAATTTGGAACAGAAAAACAATTACTCGAAGAAACAAATGTTAAAATAGAACAACTAGAAAAGGAGCAATTATTTTATGGAGCAAGGAAATAATAAATTTCACGCTTTGCAATTATTTACAGATACATTTGCGGCTGAAACAGTACACTTAACAAACGAGCAAGTAGGAATTTATATTAGATTATTATGTTTTGCTTGGACTAAAAATACAAAACCATTTAAATCAGAAGATGCGTTCATAATTTGTCAATGTAAAGATGATAAATGTAAGTCAAAAGTAGAAAAAATATTGAATGAGTTTTTTCTATTAAGTGAAAATAACAATACATGGACTCATAAAAGATTAGTTCAAGAGCATAGTTATTTAGTGGATAAGTATAAGAAAAGATCAATCGCTGGAAAAAAAGGTGCACAAAGCAGATACGGAAATGGAACATCTAGCAATGCTAATGGCAAACTTATAGCTCCTATACCTAGTCCTAGTCCTAAACCTAATAAATATATATATGGTGAATCCTTTGAAAGACTATGGGATAAACTAGATATACGTAGAGGTGCAAAGTACAATGCCCACAAAGAATTTGTTAAAATAGAGGGCGATGTTGGTATAACTATTGAGTCTTTAGCAGAAACCTATAACAGACAGATGAAAGATGTAGATGCCAAATTTGTGCCACATTTCAGTACTTGGCTACATCAACGAAGGTGGGAGATAGACGAGAAAGACGAGAGAAGAAGCGATTCTGCTACCATTATTGATAAAATGACTAAACTTGGATATGTTTTTACCCATTCTGAAGACAATTTTAACTACTTCAAAAAACACAATAAACAATATAAGATAGATCGGTATGACAAAGAACACATGATACTTGATGCTTAAAGCTATATTACGTATTTTTAAATATGCAAGGCGTAGGATAATAGCTTTATCAATCGAAAATGCTAGACTTCGTGCAAGACTAGAAATATATCAAGCTATCGTTGACTCCGATTATGAGAAAAAACACTAAAAGAAAAAAAAAGCATAAATATAAACATATTGTATTAGGTAAAAAAAAATTCTACTTTTACACTATACGATGGTTAGATATTCTTGGTGATTCAGGTCACCACGATGTGGAAAGTTTGAAAAAAATGCAACCAGCAAAAATGGTAACACAAGGTTATCTCTTTTCAAAAGACAAAAAACTTGTTAAAACTTTCGCTAGTTATGACGAGTCAGAAGCAACTTTTAGCGATGTTAATGTAATACCTAGAGGTGTCGTAAAAAAAATGACTAAAATAGAATTATGAAAATAGAAGAAGTAGATATTAATATTATTAAACCTTATAAAAATAATCCGAGAGAAATACCTATTGAAGCAGTAGATAGTGTTAAAAAATCTATACAACAATTTGGCAATAATCAACCTATTGTAGTAGATAATGATAATGTCATAGTCGTAGGTCATACTAGATGGAAAGCATTAAAAAATTTAGGCAGAAAAAAGGCATATATAGTAAAGAAAGATTTTAGTAAACCTGATGCCATAGCATACCGTATAATGGATAATAGGTCTGCACAAAACGCCAAATGGGAAAAGGCATTATTAAAATTGGAACTCGAAACTCTTAAAGATAAAGAATTTAATCTAGATTTAACAGGATTATCTTTCGATGAAATAGAGAATTATACAGAAACTAAATTAAATTTTCAAGCACCTAATAATATAGTTGCAGATATAAATTTAGACAATGTTTTACCACCTACCTCTAGTGTTAAAATGCAACAATTATTTTTTACTAAAGAACAATCAGATAAATTTAAAATAATGATTGATGATTTACAGAAAGAATATAATAAATCTAACTTAACAGATACAGTATACACAATAATAGAAAAGGAATATAAAGAGTTTAAAGATGAAACAAATAAAAGTTAAACCAGTATTAACAGACGAGCAAGTGTCTAAATTAGAAGGTGAATTTATAGATGAATCGTATCTTAAACACCCTGTTATAAATGATGATACATTAGTTCTTAACGAAAAAGATGAGCCTTTAGTTGTATTTAAAAAAAATTGTATTCCCTCAAATCATGCTGAAATGGCTTATCCTGTTTTCAAAAAAGCGATAGGTAAAACTAGTAATCGAGGTAAAGCTGGTGGAAATTTTAATTTTAAAGTTGGTGACGTAGTAGACGGCTCTGTGGTTGGTAAAGTATTAGGTGGTAACAGGTTCATACCATTAAAAAAAGATGGCACTTTATCTAATTCACCTAAATCAAAAAATGTTAATTCTAGCATAATAGGTTATGCAGATAGATACCCTAGAATACCATATTGTAGACAGACTGCATTTACAGAAAAATATTTTAAACAATATAGTCAGGTTATTCCATATCTTCAAAGTATATCAGACGTTTTTAAAGAAGTTCTCCCTAAAAGATGGCAAAATCAAAAAAATGAGTGGGATAAAACAAGTAAAGATTTTAAAATACATAATACAGTATTTACCACAATAACTGTAAACAAAAACTTCAGGACTGCATGTCATTATGATGCTGGTGATTTAAAAGAAGGTTTCGGTAATCTTGCAGTATTACAAACAGGTGAATATTCAGGTGCATATACAGTTATACCTAAATATGGCGTAGGAGTAGACGTAAGAAACTGCGATATAGCATTTTTTGACGTACACGAGTTACATGGAAATACACAGGCAATTTCAAAAACACCTTACGAGAGAATAAGTATAATATGTTATTACAGAAAAAAGATGATAGAGTGTGGCACTGCTATAGAGGAGTTAGAAAGAATTAAACATGTATCTGCCTAATAGCAAGTTTAAGTTTAGAGAAAAAACAACAGACGAAAACGTAATTAAAGAAATTCTAGTCAAAGAAGCATACAGAAAAAAGAAAATAGATTTTAAAATAGAGCCAGACGATATATGGCTTGATGGTGGTTCTCATATAGGAGTATTTGCTTTATATACTTGCATTAAACAGGCTAAAGCAGTTCATTGTTTCGAACCTGAACCTGAAAACTACGCTTTGCTAGATCAAAACGCTAAAATGATGAACGATGAATATAAAACTAATGTTTACTGCCATAACCAAGCTATTAATCAAACAGGGGGAACACATAAATTTACTTTAGCACCTAATACATGGCGACATTCATTAATGAGTCATTATAAAAAACCATTACCCTCAATAGATATTGATTGCCACAAATTTGACAATATCTTGCAAAACAAAGATATTAATTGTATAAAGTTAGACATTGAAGGGTCAGAAATAGAAATATTAGAAAACGATCATGACTGGAGTCATATTAAAAAACTAGTATTTGAATATTCCTTCACTAAAAACAGAAGCATGAAACACTTTTTTGATTGCACTAATAGGTTGAATAAACACTTTCACGTTGATATTCAAAAAAGTTTCTATAATCAAAAATATCAAGGTCAACAAGGTCTATGGGGTGGTTTCATTGATGCTATTATATTTTGCAAAAAAAAGTAAAAAAGGACAAAATGGCTAGACCAATGAAAAGTGTAGACACTCAAACTATACTTAAATTATCGCAATTACATTGTACTTATGAAGAAATAGCACAGTTTTGTGGAATCTCTACAAAGACTTTACAACGTAATTATGTCCACCTAATAAAAAAGGGTCGTGAGACGGGCAAAATAAGTTTAAGACGTGCACAATTTGAAAAAGCATTAAGTGGTTCTGTACCTATGCAAATATGGTTAGGTAAACAACATTTAGATCAGAAAGAAAAAATTGAACAAACTAATCTAAACGAGCCACTACCATTAGAGATTGTATCGGAAGATGGCAAAAAGAAAAGGTAGCATATACGGTGCTACGGTAGTTTACGAAAAAACGCACAATGGCACTAGTATTGGACGCAGACCTAAATTTAGTACTATGAACAAAAACCGTCGAAGGACGTGGAAAAAATATGTTGGACAAGGTAGATGAAACGATCAAACTTTTATCCAAATGGTGAATTTATTCCATATAGAATGCCTCAAGATTTTAGACAGTCTCAAGGTAGAGGTAGTTGTGGCTCTTGTGCAACGTACTCTAGAAAACATGGTTTTTGTTTTACATATAAATCTAGAGGAGTAAGAGATAACTATGTATGTAACAAGTGGCGACCAAGAACTTTAAGATGAAACCAATAATTATAACATTGTTGTATTTAACTACTTTTGGTGAAATCAAACTAGATAGATTTGAGATATTTGAATCTTGTTCTGCTTGGTATGATCGTAATGTTAAAGTTGAACAAAGAAAGCAAAGGAAAGTATTTAGTAATCATTATTACCATTCATACAAAGGTAAGCAAGTAATAGGCTATATTTGTGGTGGTAATGAACCACAATAAATGATAGTAGATATGAATATGGAGTGGACTCTAATGGAAAGTATAGCTTGGTATTTAGGGTTTGGTATTTGCTTTATGTTATATGTATGGGGAAGATACTAATGCCTAAATATAGAGGTCGTACTGTAAAGTTAAACAAACCAATGAGAGGTGATGTTGGTAAGTTTAAAGTGTTTGTAAGAAATCGTAGAACAGGTAGAGTTCAAAAAGTTAATTTTGGCTCAAAGACGATGCGGATAAAAAAAAACATTCCAGCTAGAAAAAGAAGTTTCATGGCTCGTATGGGTGGAGTGTTAAGAAAAGTTCGTGGTCAAAAGACTTTGAGTCCAGCATATTGGAGTTTAAAAGCATGGCGAAGTGGTTTCAGAATATAAAAAAATACATTAGAAAGATTCTAAAGTACATTAGAAAGATTCTAAAGTACATTACAGATAGCTACACAGGTTTATGAAAGTAAGCGACAATACATCAATAGCTATGCCAATTAAAAACATGATAGGTATAATCATTGGTGTATCTCTAGGAATATTCGCATATACAGAAATAACTGCAAGACTTACATCACTTGAGACAAGTCGTGAACTTATGAATAGTGATTTGTTGAAAGCATCAGATCAAAAAACTATCGATGGTGAACAATATTTAATTCTTGAGTCAGCAATTAGTGATTTAGAAAAACTAACAAATAGAGTTGATGAAATGATGCATAATGGTGTAAATATATCTCGTATGATGAAAGATATAGATAGATTAAGAAACGATGTAGAAACTTTAAAAGATAAGGTTAGAGCAAATGGCAAAAATTACTAAATATTTAAAAAAACTTGTAGATAAAATAGAACAATTCTTATTAAGATTAATGGGGTGGAAGAAATGATAGAAATGGTAGTAGCACTATTAATGTATTTAAATGGCGACATAGTTGAGCATACTTACAAAGAAAAAATGAGTGAGTGCTTGAAGTCTAAACGTATAGCAGAGAGAGAAGTAAATCCACAGTCAGTTAGATTTTCTTGTAAGCAATTGAAAGCTCAAACAGAAATATATATGGGAGCAAAGAAAATAGTTAAAATTGTATCTATGGCAAAATGAAATCCAAATCTTTTAAATTAATGCCAAGAGTTCCTTTATGGCAAGGGTATATTGTTAAAACTGCAGAACCTCTATTTACACCTAATCAATGTAAAATGATTATAGATGCTGGTCATCAATTCACACAAGAAAAAGCACAAGTTGGTAGTGGTAAAGATGGACATGATACAAAAAAAAGAGTCACAACAATATCTTGGATACCTTTTGATCAATTAACACAGATGTACGATAAAATTGAAAATCAATTGTCTAGTGTAAATTTAAATCATTTTATGTTTGATGGCATAAAGATTACAGAACCAGCACAATTTACAGTTTATCCTGAAGGTGGATTTTATGATTGGCATATAGATTTAAGTGCTTATGGACATACAGGACAACAACCTATTCGTAAAATATCAATGACTTGTTTGTTATCAGACCCGTCAGAGTTTTCAGGTGGTGATTTAATATTTTCAGACATAAGCGAATATAACCCAACACCTTTAAAACAAGGACAAGCTTTATTCTTTGCATCTTTTTTAAGACACAAAGTCACACCTATAACAAAAGGCACAAGAAAATCTTTAGTAATGTGGTTTGGTGGAACACCTTTTAAATGATAAATAAATATTCTAAAAAAGAAATAAAAGTATTGAAACCATTAACAAATAAGAAGCTAGATATAAAAGATAAAGGTAGTTCAGATTTAGAGGCTCAAATAGAGGTACTAAAAAAAGAAATTGATACTTTAAAATCAGTTATTGACATTAAGGAGCTAGAGATAGATAAAGAAAAGAAAGCTAAAGAATTATATTTTTCAGAGATTAAAAATTTAAGAAAAAAAAGAAAAGAAGATAGAGAGCTTATAAAAGATTTATATGTACACCCTTAATATGAGGAATATTAATGATAGATTTTATACTAAAAAAATGCGAAGCAATTGCATCAAAAATATCAATTTACCTATGGAAAATTAGAGCTAAAAGATTTTACGGTAGAAAGAAAAAGTGAGTTATAGTTTAATACTTAAAATCTGTTCTACCATTATGTTAACATGCAGTAGTCCTTTGCATATTAATACATTTGATAATCACTATGATTGTGCTATTCATGGTTATCAAGCTAGTCAAAACATATTACAAAGTCTTGGAAAATTTGAGGTAGAAAAGCAAAAGATTGTGATAAACTTTGGATGTTATGCAAATAAGATTAACAAAACCCCAGCATAAAGTTAGCACATCAAATAAAAGATTTAGAGTTTTAGTATCAGGTAGAAGATTTGGTAAAACCTATCTTTGTATTACTGAAATGATGAAATATGCCACAAAGGTAAAACAAAACATCTGGTATGTTGCTCCTACATTTAAAATGGCTAGAGAGATTGCATGGGCAAAACTTAAAGATATGCTTCATCAATTTAACTGGGTAGATATAATTAATGAAAGTAATTTACAAATAAGAATAAAAAAAACAGGTAGCTTAATTTCATTAAAAGGTTGTGAAAACTATGATTCTTTACGAGGAGTTGGAATAAATTTTCTAATACTTGACGAGTTTGCAGACATAGATGAAAAGGCATGGACAGAGGTCTTACGTGCATCGATCGCAGATACAGAGGGTCATGTACTAATGTGTGGTTCACCTAAAGGCTATGGTAATTGGAGTTATCGTATGTTTGAGAAAGGACGAACAGACAAGGAATGGGATAGCTTTCAGTACACTACTTTACAAGGTGGCATGGTATCAAAAGAAGAATTAGAACAAGCAAAACAAGACGTTGATATTAGAACTTTTAGACAAGAGTTTGAAGGTAGTTTTGAGAATTATGCTGGTGCAGTTTATTATAATTTTCATGCAGTAGAAAACGTTAAAGAAAAGAAAATAGATTGGACAAAGCCATTACACATAGGTTTAGATTTTAACGTTGATCCTATGAGTGCGAGTGTAGCTCAAATAGATAAAGAAATAATACATTTTGTAGACGAAATAGTTATTTATTCATCTAATACAGAAGAAATGGTACAAGAAATTAAAGATAGATATGGAAGTAAAATAAAAATATTTGTTTATCCAGACCCCGCTTGTCGTCAAAGAAAAACTAGTGCTGGTGGTAAAACTGATTTATCAATTTTGCAAAATGGTGGCTTTAATGTTAAATGTAAAGCAAGACATAGTCCTATAAGAGATAGAATTAATGCAGTTAACTCAAGACTAAAATCAGCATCAGGCAAAAGATATATTTTTGTTGATCCTAGTTGCAAAACTATTGTAAAAGGGTTACAAAGACAAATATACAAGGAAAATACAAATGTTCCTGATAAAGAAGCTGGGTTTGACCACATGAACGATAGCATCGGGTATCTTACAGAAATAGTGAAGCCACTTGTATCAAGAACTATGGATTTTAAACCTCAAAGGTGGAATGTAAAACAAAGAAGATATGGCATATAATAGAAATTCAGCATTAGAACTACATAAAGATTACCAAGAAAATCAGAAGAACTGGGAAATGTATATACGTAGTTTTAATGGTGGCTATGATTACACTCTTGGTCAATATTTAAATAGATATAATTTAGAAATAGACAGTGAGTTTAATCAAAGACTAGCTAACACACCTTGTGACAATCACTGTAAAAATATTATACAAATCTACTCCTCATTTCTTTTTAGAGAAAAAGCAAGTAGAGACTTTGGAAGTATGTCAGAAGAACCTAGTTTGCAAACTTTTTTAAAAGACGCAGATTTAGAAGGTAATAATTTTAACACAGTAATGAAAACAGCACAGAACTATGCTTCAATTTATGGGCATTGTTTTATGATTTTAGATAAACCAAACATACAAACGGCAACTAGGGCAGAAGAATTAAATCAAGAAATTAGACCCTACGTATCAATTATCACTCCTGAAAATGTATTTGATTGGAACTTTGAAAGACAACCAAATGGTAAATACATTTTAAACTACTTAAAGATTAGAGAAGAAGTAGATAGGAAAGGTGGTTCCTATATGCGTATTTGGTATCCTGATAAAGTTGATACCATATATGTAGAAGATGACAGAACAGAACCAACGTTAATAGATACTGCCGAGAATCTGATTGGCAAAATACCAGCAGTTATTTTATACAATTCTAAATCGCATAAGAGAGGAATTGGTCAGTCAGACCTAGTAGATATAGCGGAGCTACAAAAAGCAATTTACAATGAGTATTCAGAAATAGAACAATTAATTAGATTAACAAACCACCCATCACTAGTTAAAACTGCTGGGGTCAATGCAAGTGCTGGTGCTGGAGCAGTTATAGAAATGCCTGACGAAATGGAACCGAATTTAAAACCATACTTGTTGCAACCATCAGGACAAAACTTAACATCAATTATGGATTCAATAACTAAAAAAGTTGATGCAATAAACAGGATAGCACACACAGGAGCAGTAAGGACAACAAAACAACAAGTATCATCAGGTATTGCATTACAAACAGAATTTGAATTATTAAATGCGAGACTATCTGAAAAAGCAGATAACTTACAGTTAGCAGAAGAACAATTATTTAGGATATACGCAGAATATCAAAATGCAAAGTTTGATGGTGAAATAAATTACCCAGACTCATTTAACATAAGAGATTATGCTACTGATTTACTTTTCTATCAACAAGCAAAGTCTATTAATGTACCATCACCAACATTAAACAAAGAAATTGATAAAGAGATAGCTAGAGCAGTAGTAGATGATGACGAAAAACTTACAGTCATTATGGACGAGATAGATGGCAACAGTCAAGTAGGTGAATTTACTCAAGACGAGCCTCAACAAGAAGAGGAAGTAGAGGACGAGGAAGTTTAATGAATGGCAGACAAAGTTACAGATTTTGCAGAATATAGAATACGACAAATAGAGTTAGCCGAATCAAGATATTACAAAACATTAATCGATACATTAGACAAAATAGAAAAAAGAGTTGTCAATCTAGTTGCGAGTGATTTAAAAGATTTAGAAAAAGTAGCACAATTAAGAGTAGCTATTAAAATGCGTCCAAAGATCAAGACTATACTAGAACAAGAATATTTAAAATGGTCAGACACAGTTGTTAGAGAGGGTTTTAATAAACAAGCAAAAAGAATTGAGAGAGCATTTAAGCAAATAGGAAACATACCTAAAAGGTTTCAACAATTAACAACAGCAGATTTATCATTAATTAAAAATTTAAAAAACCAAACTTTTACACAGTTTAAAGATGTATCAAATACATTTACTAGAAGATTATCTGAAAAAGTATATCAATCAGTTTTAGCTGGCGTGGACTTTGCAGAGTTAGAGCAAGAAATGAGACAAACTATAAATGGTATTTATGCCAGTTCAAAAGATGCAGAAGTTAATAAATTAGTAGCAAAGATTAAACGAGACGAAGTAAAAGTTAGGTCAATAGATAAAAGAACAACTAGTGGTAGAGCAGTACGAGAAAGATTAACAAAAAACATACAAGTATTACAAACAAAATTTGCAAGAGATAGAACAGGTGAGAACATGAAACGTTTTGCTGGTCAAGTATTAAACGATAGCTTACGTGAATTTGATTCACAACTAAACCTTGCAAAGTCAGAAGAAGCTGGTTTAACTCATGTCAAGTATCAAGGTTCTTTAATACCTACAACTCGAGATTTTTGTAGATTGCTAAAGTCTGGAAAACTTGATAAGAGAAGGTCAGGAGTATTTACGATTGATGAAGTCAAAAAACTATGGCGATCACGTTCTTGGAAAGGCAAGAAAGCTGGTAATCCATTAATAGTTCGTGGTGGTTATAATTGTCGTCATCAATGGAGCTTTGTGAGTCCAACTTGGTATGATCAAAGCGGTAAGTTAATAATTAACTAACGGAGTATAACATGGCAGAAAAAGAGCAAGTAGCTAACACAGAAGCTAAAAAAGAAACTACTGAAAAAGTAGAAGTAAATGAAACCAAAGAGGCTACATTTACACAAAGTCAAGTCAACAACATAATCAAATCAAGACTTGAATCAGAGAAAGCAAAACAACAAAAAGCATTGGACGAGCAGAAAAAACTTGTTGAAGATCAAGAAAAAGAAAGACAAGTTAAAGATGCTAAAACTAAAGCAGATTTAGAAAATCTAATGAAACAAAGAATAGCAGAAAAAGACGAAGAACTAAATCGTATGAAAAATATGATTAAAGTAGAAAAAGTCGATAATTCTGTAATGTCTGTTGCTTCAAAGATGAACGCAATAAACCCTCAACAGATTGTTCAGTTAATGAAGAGTACTATAAAATTAACTGACGATAATCGTATCGAAATACTAGACAAACACAACAATACAAGGTATAACGATAAAGGTGAACTTCTTACAATTGAAGAATCTGTTAAGGAGTTTTTAGATGCTAACCCACATTTCTCGCAAGGGTCAAAGTCTGGAGTAGGGAGTCAGAGTAGCGTCGAGGGTAAAACTGTAAAACCTTTCAGCATTCAGGATTTAGATATGAGCAAGGCAGAAGATCGTAAACGATATGCACAATATCGAAAAGAACGAGATTCTCAACCAGTTCAAATTAATTTAAACAATAAATAATAAAGGATAAATAAAATGGCAAATGAAACAACATCGTCAACGCTTTCAGAATTATATACTGAAATCGTTGCAGAGGCATTGTTTGTAGCAAGTGAAGTTTCTACAATGAGACCACTTGTAAAAAACTATGCTATCGCTGGTGGTGGTAAGCAAATAGAGGTGCCGATATATTCTGCAGTTTCGGCGGCGGCAGTATCAGAAGCATCTGACTTATCCAACACAGCAATCAATCCAACATCAGTAACAATTACTGCGTCTGAAAATGGAATTATGACAACATTAACAGACCTAGCAAGAAACTCTGCTCCAAGAAACGTGGCGGCAGACATCGGTAGATTGTTTGGTGAAGCGATTGCAAAAAAAATAGACACAGACTTAACTGCATTATTTGATGGATTCTCAACATCTGTCGGTGGTGCTGGTCAAGAAGTAACTGTTGATAAGCTTTTCCAAGCATCAGCAACTTTAAGACAAAATGCAGTGCCTGCAGGTTACTCTTGTGTTTTAAATCCAAAAGTAGCTTACAATGTTAAAAAAGCATTAACTAATACTTTCGTAAATCCAAATCCAAATGACCTTACAAACGAGGCATTAAGATCAGGATACATCGGAACTATTGGTGGTGCTAGAATCTTTGAAACTTCTAATGTTGATGGCACTACTGATACAGATAACTGTAAAGGTGGTATGTTCCATCAAGATGCTTTAGGTTTAGCTATGATGCAAGACCTAAAAATTGAAACTCAAAGAGATGCATCTTTAAGAGCAGACGAGATCGTAGCAACTGCAGTATATGGAGTTGGCGAACTACATGATTCTTATGGTGTAGAAATATTAGGTGAGTCAGTAATCAACTAATAAATACTTTTCTATGGCGAGGAAACTCGCCATAGGGTATAAGGAGATATTATGGATATAAAATTAACAAATGGTAAAAAGACTATCACTAGATCAAAAGAGCAATACGAAGCTAATATAAATCATTTTGCTTCAAGAGGTTTTAAACCAGAAAAAAAAATAGTTAAACAAGTTGCTGATAAAATTGTAAAATTAAAGCCTAAATCAAAAAAAAAAAAAGGTAAATAGTAATGGCAAACTTTACAGGTGCAAATGTTTGTGACGTTGTCGAAATAGAAACATATCAACCTGATATTTTTGGGTTTGGTATTGCATCAGGTGATTCAAAAGTAAGTCATTACATTAGTCAAACAACTAACGATATTTTTAGAGAATTAAGAATACGTTGGTGGACAGTATATAAAACAAACGTTTACACAGACATTACAGTATTAAACACAGAGGAAATGGTTAATACTAAAGTCAATTTAGATCAATTTAAAAGGGCTGGAGTATATTTATTTTTATATAAATACTTTTGCCCAGCATTAAGTAAGTTTAGACCAGAAGCAGATAAAGATAGATTTGAAAGAATGGCAGAACACTACCAAAGTGAATTTAACAAAGAATTTAGATCAGTATTAGAGGATGGAGTAGAGTACGATTCTAAAACAGACGGTACGATTTCAGTAAATGAACGAGAGCCTTTACACGGTAGTCGTAGATTACAAAGATAATGTTAAGTGCAAAAGTCGATACTAATTTAAATCAAGTTAGAAAACGATTTCTAAAATTTAGAAAGAAACTACCAAGAGAAGTCACAAAAGGTTTATTACGTGCTGGTTTGCAATTAAAAGAAATTATCCTAGATAAAACAGACAGAGGTTTTGATAAAGATGGTAGAAAATTTACACCATATAGTAAATCTTATTCTGATCAGAAAGGTAAAATAACAGTAAATTTACAAGATACAAATAGAATGCTACAATCTATTACTGCTAGACCAGAGGGTAAAAATAAAGTAAAACTTTTTTTTAGAAGTCAAAGAGAAGCAAATAAAGCATTGTTTCATCAAAAGGGTTTAGGTAAATTACCTGAAAGAAAGTTTTTTGGATTTAGTAAAGCAAATGAAAAAGCAATACAAAGAGAGTTTGCAAAGTTTATAAAAAAACAAATGAAGAATTTTAAAATATGAGTAAGAGAGAAGATATAGCTACAAATATTGTATCAGTTGTGAGTGGTGTCTCTAGTCCAGCGATTAAAAAAGTGTCAAGACAACCATTTCCATTAGACGAGTTATCACAACAACAATATCCAGCAGTATTGGTACAAACGATAGAAGAAACAAAAGAAGATCAAGAATTAGGAAGTGGTGCAAAAACTAGACAAAGCACACTAGAGTTTTTAATACAATGTTATATAAAAGGTTCAGAAAGCAACATAGATACTGAAAGAAATAATCTTGCGACTGCTATTGAAACGGCATTGGAATCTGATATAACTAGAGGTGGTAATGCACTTGATACACAAGTTACTAATATTGAGTCTGATGGTGGACAACTATTTCCATTTGGAGCAGTAAATTTGACAGTATCAGTACTTTATGAACATCAAAGTGGCACACCATAATTATTGACAATGGAATAATAATTAAATAAAAATATACTATGGCTAAAGATATAAAATTATATAAAGATGGACACGAAGTTACAATTAACGAAACACAACTTGATAATTTTTTAGAACTTGGTTATAAGCAAGAAAAAGACAAACAAGTAAAAAGTAAAAAGAAGGAAGAAAACAAATGGCAACACATCACGGAAAAGAAGGCGTAGTTAAAGCGGGTGGATCAGGTATAGGTGAACTTACTGGTTTCACTTTAGAAACTACTGCTGATGTAGTAGAAGATACTGCATTAACAGATGCAACAAAAAGTTTTTTAGCTGGAAGAACATCATTTAGTGGCTCATTAGATATGAACTACGATGAAACTGATTCCCCACAACAAACTTTAACAGTAGGAAGTTCTATTGATTTTGTCTTATTACCAGAGGGTAACAGTTCAGGCGATGAAAGTTTTACAGGTTCAGGCATTATTACATCAATGAGTGTAACTAATGGTATGGACGCAGTAATAACAAGAACTGTAAATTTTCAAGGCAGTGGAACGTTAACTAGAGGTACTGTATAATAGTATTGTATGAAAGTTATTGATAGAGCAAAGTCTCATTTTGAGAGTTTAGGAGTTCAATCTATTGAAATTCCTGAATGGAAAGATGATGATGGAAATGCCACTATCGTTTTCTGGAATCCAATTACATTATCTGAAAAGAATAAATTATTTAAGAAGTCTGATAACTTAAATGATGTAGGTATTCTTGCAGACATACTTGTAATGAAAGCATTAGACAAAGATGGCAAAAAGATGTTTAGTTTAGAAGATAAACTAGCATTAATGCACAAAGTTGATTCTGATGTATTGTCTAGGATAGCGACTGCTATGGTACAAGCTATTCAGCCTGAAGAAGTAAAAAAAAACTCTTAAAAGACCCTGAATTAAAAAATTTACTTATCGTTGCAGATAGGTTAAAAATATCTTTAAGCTCTGTTTTAGAAATGCCCGAGTGGGAATTTAACCATTGGTTAGGTTATATGTTAGCCGAGCAAGAACAAAACAATAGAGCATTAGAAAAGATGAAACATAGATAATGGCTACAAATAATATAGTTTTAAATTTACTTGCGAAAGATAAAACCAGACAGGCATTCGGTGCAGTTCAAAGAGGATTATCAAATTTACGTGGTGCAATATTTTCAGTACAATCAGCATTAATAGGTATTGGTGGTGGTCTTGCAATAAGATCATTAATTAGAACTGGTAGTGAGGTAGAACAATTAGGGATAAGATTTAAGTTTTTATTTAATAGTGTTTCAGAGGGTAACAAAGCATTTGATACTTTAATTGGTTTTGCCGCTAAAGTACCTTTTTCACTAGAAGAAATAGCTGGTTCATCAGGTAACCTTGCAGTCGTTACTAAAGATGCAAAAGAACTAGAGTCAGTATTAAGAATTACTGGTAACGTTGCGGCAGTTACAGGATTAGACTTTAGACAAACGGCAGAACAAATTCAAAGATCGTTTGCTGGTGGTATTGCGGCGGCAGATGTATTTAGAGAAAGAGGTGTTAGAGCATTATTAGGATTCAAAGCTGGAGCAACAGTAACTGCAGAAGATACAAGAAAAAAGTTTGAAGAAGTCTTTGGTGAGAACGGTAAGTTTGGTAAAGCAACAGAAGTATTAGCTACTACTTTTACTGGTACATTATCAATGTTATCAGATAAATTATTTAAATTTCAATTAGAAACAAATCGTGCTGGATTCTTTGACTTTATAAAAAATGCTTTAGTAGTTATAAATAGATCAATAGAAGAAAATTCAGCAACCTTAAATAAATTTTCAGCAAGAGTTAGTGAAGCATTAATAAACTTTACAAAACAAGCATTGATGGGTGTTGCAAGACTATTAGATTCTCTGCAAATTGTATTTAAAATAATAGGTGCTGGTATAGGTGGTTTAATGGATGTAATAAAAGCCCTACCTGCAGGTATTAGAGAGTTAGGTATAATTGGTTTCTTGATGCTAGGCACACGTGGTAAGATTTTAGTTGCGGCGATCAGTGCAGTTATAAAAATGCTTGGTGTTGATCTAGAAAAAATTAGTGAAAAAATATTTGGTGCTAGTAAAGATACAGAGGCATGGGGAAAGAACTCTGAAGCAGTGCAAAAGTTTTTACAGGCAGTAGAAAAGAACATAGTTGTTTCAAAACAACAATTAGATGAGTTATTAAAAGTTGCAACAGGTATAAAAGAACAAGCTAAACAAATAGGATTAAACTTTCAACAAGTTGCTGGCATTTTAAATGAACAAATTAAAAAAGATTTTGAGTCTATAAACACTACTGTAAGTAAATTTATTTTAAGTGGTATTAAAGGATTTTCAAGAGCATTGGCAGAGTCAGTTGTACTTGGAAAAGAATTAAATTTAAGTTTGAGAGAATTAGCACAGAAGTTATTAGTTGATATACTAGCATTTACTATTCAATTAGTTATACAAGAAACTATTAGAAATGCTTTGATAAAAGCTGGTATTATTGAAGCTGGAAAACAAAAAAGATCATTACTTTCTATCTTCGGAATAAACACAGCAGACTTAAAAGTACAAAAAGCAAAGACAAAAGAAATGGAAACACAAAACAAGCTATTGCAAGAGCAAAAAAATTCACAAGGTAGTAGTTTAGTTTCTAGTTTAATTGGAAATTTTTTACCAAAGTTTTCAAAAGGTGGTGGTATAGCAAAAGGACAACCAGCAATAGTTGGAGAGAGAGGTGCAGAATTATTCATTCCTAATCAAGCTGGACAGATAAGACAAGCGTCAAGAGGAACAGGAACAGGCAGTGTAAATGTTAATTTTACAATAAATACTATTGACTCAAGAGGTTTTGATGAGGCATTAGTACAAAATAGAGGTACAATAACTGCAATCATAAACAATGCAGTAAATGAAAAAGGTAGAGGTAATTTAGTATGAGTGGTGCATTTCCAATTTCTAATTCAAAGTTTCAAACACTTGGCATACAATCTCAAGTCGATACTCTTATATCAAAGTCTATATCAGGTAAGAAATTAACTAGACAAATTGGTACACAGAGATTTGGATTTACTGCAGAAATAATAACTGCAAAAAGATCAGACGTCTATGGTGAATTAATGGCATTCGTAATTCAGCAAAGAGGTAGTAAAGAAAATTTTACTATCATACCACCAGAGGTAAAAAATGCGAGAGGCTCCGAAACAGGTACAGTTTTGGTTAATGGTGTACACGCAGTAGGTGATAACACAATAGCTATGGACGGCTTTGCTGGTGATGGTGCGGGGAGATTTAAAGCAGGAGACTTAATTAAGTTTGCCTCGCATACAAAAGTATATATGATTGTTTCTGACGTTACTAGTTCTAGTAATGCGGCAACAGTAACAATTGAACCACCATTGATTACAGCTTTGACAAATAATTCTGTTGTTACTTATGATAATGTGCCTTTTACTGTACACCTTGTAAATGACGTACAAGAGTTTGGCGGTGTTGGTGTAGATAAAGATGGAAATGTTTTATATAAGTTTGAGTTAGATGTAGAAGAATCAATCTAATGGGTAAAAGATATTTGGTAAAGCATTGGTGTAATGCGGATTTTATAATGGAAAAGATTGTTGATGAATCTGAAATAGATACAAAAACAAATAATCTTAAAAAACATAAATATCCTGATGCAAATTGGTCAATGATTATGGTAAAAGATAGTGAAAAATTAAAACGAACAAGTTACGAGGAATATGACGAGAGGATTAACGACAGCAGTAAAAAACGAACTAGCGACAAATAGTATAAAACCAGTTCATTTAATTACCATAGGTTTTGGTACACCTGTAAATATAACTGACAATGCTTTCGATCTTACAAGTTCTGTATCAGGCTCTAGTGTAACTTATAGTTCTTCTAGTTTTCTTATGACCATACCAACTTTTTCAGAAGAAACAGATTTAACAAAATCGAGTTTAAGTATTACTTTGTCTGGAGCAGATCAAACTTTTATATCTACTTGTTTAAATGAAAATGTTGTAAATGATTCAGTAACAGTATTTAGAGGATTGTTAGATAGTAGTGAGTCATTAATAGCAGACCCATTTTTGTTATACAAAGGACAAATCGATACTTTTAGTATTACAGAAACAGAAAAAGAGTCTTTAGTAAATTTATCTGTTGTATCTCATTGGTCTGACTTTAATAAAGTTAGTGGTCGTAAAACAAATAATAGTTCACAACAAAGATTTTTTAGCACAGATGTAGGTTTTGATTTTTCAAGTCAAACTGTATTAGATTTAAAATGGGGTAGAGCATAATGGGTTTAAGAAGTATAGCAAGAACCGTTGTCAGAGCAGTTGTATCACCTGTTAAAATAGTAACTTCTATTTTTAAAATGAATCCAAAACTTGCGATTCTTGCGATTGCCGCAACTTGGCTTTTTGGAAGTTTATTAAGAAAACAAGACAACCCTGACTTTGGTGATACAGAATTTGATAACTTTGAAAAAGGAATATTATTAAATAAACAATCTAACGATGCTACAATTCCAATAGTTTATGGCGAAAGACTTGTAGGTGGAACTAGAGTTTTTATTGAAACTAGCGGAACTGACAATACCCATTTATATGTTTGTTTAGTTTTATGTGAAGGTGAAATAAATGGTATAACAGAAATTAGAGTTGACGATAAAGTTGTAACTTTTACAGGTGCTATGGCAGATAATACTCAAAGAACTGTGGCTACTTCTGACTCTAATTTTTACAAAGATAGTACATCACACATAACTATTGAGCCTCATTTTGGAACTGATGGACAAAGTGCTTCTAGTTTATTATCAGAATTATCTAGCTGGGGATCAAACCACAAGTTATCAGGAGTTTGTTACCTTGCTCTTAAATTTAAATGGAACCAAGATATTTATAGTGGCATACCTAGAGTACAAGCTAAAGTTCAAGGTAAAAAAGTAGTTACACTTGCCTCAAACCTATCAGAACAAACTGCAAGTTTTTCAACAAATCCAGCTTTTTGTTTATTAGATTATTTAAGAAATGAAAGATATGGAAAAGGAATTGCAACAACAGACATTGACTTACAAAGTTTTTATGACGCTTCGCAACTTTGTGTAACTCAAGTAACTCCTTTCAGTGGAGCATCACAAATAAATATATTTGATACAAATGTTGTTTTAGATACATCAAGAAAAGTAATAGAAAACGTTAGAGATTTATTAGGAGCATGTAGAGGCTTTTTACCATTTGTTGGTGGTAAGTACAATTTAATAGTAGAAACAACTGGAAGTGCTTCAATAACTTTAGATGAAGATGATATTATTGGTGGATATAATTTAGCAAGTCCAGACAAGAACAACAAATACAACAGGGTAATTGTGTCTTATGTGAATCCTGATCGTAACTTTCAAGTAGATCAAGCACAGTTTCCACCGATAGATGATAGTTCATTACCAAGTGCAGATCAACACTCAACAATGAAAACTGCTGATGGTGGTTTTTTACTTGAGGGTAGGTTTGATTTTCCTACAATTACAAATACTTATCAAGCAGAGGAAATGGCAGAAATAATATTAAGAAGATCAAGAGAGGCATTAGCATTAGACATTACAGTAGGTTTTAATGCTTATGAGTTAGCTATTGGAGATATAGTAAACATTACACATAGTTCATTAGGGTTTTCTTCAAAAGCATTTAGAGTTATGAATATGACTTTTAATGAAGATTTTACAGTAAAGTTAATGTTAGTTGAACATCAAGATTCACACTACACTTATGCTAGTAAAACTCAAGTTTCTTCTACACCAAGCACAAATTTACCATCACCATTTACAATCCAACCACCAGCATCAGTAACTTTAACTGATGAAATGATAGAATATGCTGACGGAGTTGTTTTAACAAGATTAAATATTGTTATAGGTGCTAGTCCAGATTCATTTGTACAATATTATCAAGTTGAGGCAAAAAAAACATCGGAGTCTAATTTTAAAATTATATCAAGTGGTACAGAATTAAGACATGAATTTTTAAACGTAATTGATGGTGAGAATTATTCTGTGCGAGTTAAAGCTATAAATGCATTTGGTGTTAGCTCAACTTTTACATCATCAACACATACTGTTGTAGGTGCAACAGATACTCCAGCAGATGTTACAGATTTATCTGTATCGATGGTAGGTTCAAATCAATTAGAATTAACATGGACACCAGTAGCAGATTTAGATATATCTTGGTATGAGATAAGATTTCAAGATGTTACAAGTGGTGCTACTTGGAATGAAAGTACACCGATAGCTAAAGTAGTCAGAAGAAAGTCTAATGCAGTAACTTTAAATGCAAAAGTAGGCTCTTACTGTATAAAGGCAGTTGATAAACTAGGTAATAGTTCTGCCGAAGCATCTATTGTTTCTACTAATGTTTCATCTTTAGCAAGTTTTACTAACATATTTACTTTGAACGAATAATGGCAGATTTTAACGGAACAAGAGATAGTAGTGTAGCAATATCAACAGACAATGCTGGTAGAAAAGTATTAATTCTTGATACAATAACACAAGCAGATAGTTTAGTAGGAAATATTGATTCAGCAGAAGGAAACTTTGATTTAGGTGGAACAGACTCAACGTCAAATCCTACAAACTTTAATGGTAATGTTAAATCATCTGGCGAATACATTTTTTCAAACACTTTATCATTAGACGCAATTTACGATACTACTCTTGGTGCTGGGATAGGTATGAGTTCAGAAGATGAATATGATTTATTTGATTCAGGTAGAGGAGCAACCAATTTTGAAGATGCAAAAGCACCATTTGATGGTAGTCCAGAAATACAATGTGGTGCAGACGTGTCTGTTGGTTCTGATAATACCAGTTTGGATAACATAACTACATTTCAAAAAATTGCACAACAAAGCACTATTAAAGGTAGATTTTTTAAATTTAAATGTAAAATTACAAGTGATGACAATAAAGTTCGTGCAAAAGTTCATACATTACAAGCATTAGTTAATATGGAGAAAAGAACAGAGGCTAGTCAAGATGTTGTTTCAGATGCTTCAGGAACAACGATAACCTTTGTAAATTCTTTTTATGCTACACCCTCTATTGGAATATCGGCACAGGGCTTACAAACAGGTGATTATTATCAAATTACATCGAAGTCAAAAACGTCCTTTACAATAAGGTTTTATAATAGTAGTAATACAGGTATAAGCAGAACTTTTGATTATCAAGTTGTAGGTCATGGGTTGAAATCAACGAGTTAAAGGAGTATAATAAATTATGGCACAAGTATCAGATGTAGTATTAGCAAATCAAGGATTCGCAAGTTTTAGAACTGAACTTAATAATATTTTAGAAGCAATAAATACGATGCATGTGGGTAGTTCTGCTCCAGGCTCTGTAACCACAGGAACAATGTGGGTTGACAATGGTACGTCAGGTACACTAAAAGTTAAAATAAACGACGGATCAGATAACATAGAATTATTTAGTATTAATACATCAACAAATGCGGTGACTAGCACAATGTCAGTAACAGGTACGATTTCTGAAACTGACCCAAATGCTTTACCACTTGCGATAGCTTTAGGATAAAAATATGGCAAATACATTTAAAGTAAAAACTAATGGTGCAATGCCAGCAAGTGCTGGAACACCCCTAACTTTGTACACAGGAAAATCATCTACGACAACAGTAGTTATTGGTTTGTTACTCTGTAATATTCACACAGCTTCTGTAACAGCTAGTGTTAAAATAGAATCTGATACATCAGACACAGAAACTAACGAGACAGTTTTTGTTGTAAAAGATGTAACTATTCCAGCGGGTTCTTCACTAGAATTATTATCAGGTGGAAAAGTTGTATTACAAGCAACAGACGTTTTAAAAATTGATTGTAGTGTTTCTGCAAAGATAGATGCAACATTAAGTGTTTTAGAAATAACATAGGAGTTTTAAGTGCCTTATATTGGACAACAACCAGCACCGAAAGTTGTTACATCAAGCGACCTAGCTGATGATGTAGTAACAGCAGATAAAATAGGTGATACAGCAATTTCAGGATTTTCTGCTTTAGGTTCAGAACCAGCAGATACAGATGAGTTTTTAATTTCAGATGCTGGAACACTTAAAAGAATGGATTATTCTTATATTAAAGGTGGTGGAACACATATTTTATTAGCCACAACAACAGCTTCTGACTCTGCACAAGTAGATTTTACTTCTAATATCAACAGCACCTATCGTGCTT
>VTLG01007805.1_pt1 | contig 27683 bp, 24 predicted proteins | sample 4694571 | NCBI WGS metagenome assembly VTLG01 (sample SAMN12604809, study PRJNA352737) | marine metagenome | biome: ENVO:00000447; feature: ENVO:00000209|ENVO:00000569|ENVO:01000036; material: ENVO:00002151; isolation source: viral sequences binned using virsorter ...
ATTTTGAGACTGCCGATGAGATACATTTCTATGCAGCCAATGCAGAACAAGTCTTTGTTGCAGATGGGGTCTTTGGGCCGCAAACAGATAGTGACGTAGATTTAGGTACAACTGGCGTTAGATTTAAGGATGCTTTTGTAGATTCACTTACTGTCACAGGAGATATTTCTGTAGGTGATGATCTTACAGTTGAGGGTGGAGTTATTGATCTTAAAAACACTGGGTCACAATCAGAACTTAGATTGTATTGTGAGTTTAGTAACGCACATTACGCTGCACTTAAAGCTCCTGCTCATAGTGATTTTTCTGGTAACACTGAATTAACTTTACCTGCTGTTACAGATACACTTGTAGGACTTGCAGCAACTCAAACTTTAACAAACAAAACATTAACAAGTCCAAAGATAAATGAAAACGTGGCAGTTACTGCAACTGCAACAGAGATAAATCTTTTAGATGGCGTAACATCTACCACTGCAGAATTAAATATACTTGATGGGGTAACATCAACTGCCGCAGAATTAAACATACTTGACGGAGTAACGTCAACTGCTGCAGAACTTAATATACTTGATGGTGTAACATCAACTGCTGCAGAACTAAATATACTTGATGGTGTTACAGCGACAACTGCAGAACTAAATATACTTGACGGTGTTACATCGACAACTGCAGAACTAAATATACTTGATGGCGTTACATCCACAGCAGCCGAGTTGAATTTAGTAGACGGCATAACAGCAGGCACAGTATCTGCATCAAAAGCAGTCATAGCAGATTCAAATAAAGATGTAAGTGGATTTAGAAACGTAAGTATGACAGGTGACTTAACAGTTGCAGGTGATGACATTACTATGGCAACTAACACTGCAGGTCATTTACTTATAGCAGATGGTACAAACTACAACCCTACAGCCGTTACTGATTTAACTAGCTTATCCTCGATTGCAAGTGGAGATCAATTTTTAGTTGTAGATGAAACTGATGGTGGTTTAAAAAGGGTTACAAGAAGTGTGATAGTTTCAGGTCTTGCTGCAGGTAGTGGTGACGCATTATCAAACGTATCAGAAGACACTACACCTGAATTATTAGCTCCTTCAGATGGTCTTTTAGTAGATGTTGCCAACGATATTACACTTGACGCTGACAATGGTAACATAATATTTAAAGACGGTGGTACAACAATATTAAATATTGGTAACAATTCCACTGATGTTGAATTTACCGTAAGCACTGCTGATAAAAACTTTAAGATAAAAGGAACAGATGGTTCTTCTGCTATAACTGCCCTTGACATTGACATGGCGTTAGCAGGTAAAGCTACATTTAATGGTGATGTTGTTATTGGTGGAGGTTTAACTGTATCAGGAACAACAACTACAGTGAACTCTACCACTGTTAATTTAAACGATCACAATATTGTGTTAGATAGTGGTAATGATACAAGTGCAGTTATCAATGGTGCAGGTATTACGATTGAAGGTGGTAGTGGAGATGATGCTAAAATTAGTTACAATACATCAGGTCCTAAGTTTGAATTATTATTAGGTTCTAGCCACGAAGATTTACAAGTAGACCAACTTATTGCAGCATCTTTAGATATATCAGGTAACGTAGATGTAGATGGCACTTTAGAAACAGATGCTTTATCTATAAATGGCACAACTGTTAGTTCTACTGCTGCAGAGTTAAACATCTTAGATGGTGTCACTGCAACAGCATCAGAGCTTAATATTATGGATGGAGTTACTTCAACCACTGCAGAGCTAAACATTTTAGATGGAGTTACTGCCAGTGCTGCAGACATTAACTTAATAGATGGCATTACAAACGGAACTGTAATAGCAAGTAAAGCTATCATAACTGATTCTAACAAAGATATATCAGGTGGTAGAAATATTACAATCTCAGGTGAGCTTGACGCAGCTACCTTAGATATTAGTGGTAATGCAGATATAGATGGTACGCTTGAGACAGATGCACTATCTATCAATGGTACAACTGTTACCTCTACTGCTGCAGAACTAAATATACTTGATGGCGTAACCTCTACTACTGCAGAATTAAATTTACTTGATGGCTCAACTGCAGGAACAGTTGTAGCATCAAAAGCAGTTGTAGTAGACTCAAATAAAGATATCGCAAGTTTTAGAAATGTAACATTAACAGGTGAGCTTGACGCAGCTACCTTAGACATTAGTGGTAACGCAGACATAGATGGCACACTTGAAGCAGATGCAATCACAGTGGGTGGCACTGCATTAAACACTGTTATAGCAGGTGTTACTGTTACTGATGCTACTAATGCTGCTCACGTATTAGTTACAGATAACGAAAGCACAAATGAAAATAATCTAATTACCTTTGTAGAGGGTGCAACTTCTAGCACAGGTAATGTTGGATTAGAGATGGATGGTAACTTAACTTACAATCCAAGCACAGGTAGATTAACTGCTACACAGTTAGCAGGTACACTTCAAACTGCTGCACAAACAAACATTACATCATTAGGAACATTAACATCGTTAACAGTAGATGACATTACTATTGATGGTAGCACTATATCTGATAGTGGAAATATAACAATAGACTCAGGTGCTGATATTATACTTGATGCTGCAGGTAATGATTTTAGATTTAAAGTTGCAGGAACAGAATTTTTTAGAGTTGCTAGTTCATCTCAAGATGTAATCCTCAGACCTGTTGTTGATGCTAAAGATATAATTTTTCAACAGAGAGATGGCACTGAAGTAGCAAGAGTTGAAGACAATGGTACATTTAATGTTGTTACAGACAAACTTGCTATAAACGGAACAGCAATTACATCCACTGCTGCAGAGTTGAACATCTTAGATGGAGTGACCTCTACCACTGCAGAGTTAAATATTCTTGATGGTGCTACAGTAGTAGTAGGAGAGATAAACGCACTAGATTTAGGCTCAACTGCTGTCGGTACTGCTATAGCTTCTAAAGCAGTCATACTTGACTCTAATAAAGATTACACAGGAATAAGAAACTTTACTATTACAGGTGAACTTGATGCTGCAACTTTAGACATAAGTGGTGATGCTGATATTGATGGAACATTAGAAGCAGATGCTATAACTGTAAATGGAACAGCATTAGATGAGTTTATCTCTGATACTACAGGTGCTATGTTCTCTAGTAATACAGAGACAGGTGTTACTGTTACTTATCAAGACTCTGATAATACTATAGACGTCGCAATAGATGCAGCACAAACAACTATTACATCTCTTCTTGCTACGGACATAAAGATTGGTGAAGATGACCAAACTAAGATAGACTTTGAAACTGCAGATGAGATACACTTCTACGCTGCAAACGCAGAGCAAGTATTCGTATCTGACGGAGTATTTGGACCTCAGACAGATAGTGATGTTGACTTAGGCACAACTGGTGTTAGATTTAAAGATGCGTATGTTGACAGTGTAACTGTTACAGGTGATGTAGCAATTGGTGATGACGTAACTGTTACTGGTAGAGCATCTGGGACAGTCACAACAAATACTAACGGTCAAATGGATTTAGCCGTAAGTAATTATTTTAATTACACTCCGAGTGCTGACGATGAAATAGAATTAGATAATTTTAAAGCAGGACAATCAGGCACTATCTTTTTAGATAATTCTGGAGGTCATGCTATAACCGTTGATCATACTATATTAATTAATGCTACTCAACTCACAGCTATCCAAACAGCAGGTAAATACATGCTTAGTTATTTTTGCACTGTGGATCAACCAAATGCAACTTTAAGTAATTCAGCAAACGCTGATAAAATAATAATGTCTGTATCAGGAGCTTTAACATAATATGACACTTTTACGATCAGAGGGTTCTGGCGAAGTAAGCACAGGTTTTTATAGTGGAGCAACTAGTAGATCTTTAAGGATGCAAGATGCTAGATTAACTAGAACTCCAAGTTCCACTGGTAACCCTAAAAAATGGACTTTTAGTGCGTGGCTTAAAAGAACAAATTTAGGTCAATCATATATTTTTGGTGGCTCTCCTCTTGCAAGTGGTTATGATGGAATAGCAGCTATTTATTTTAACGGTAGTGATCAATTACATACTTATTACGATACATCTGGTAGTAATCCTTACGGAGCAGTTGATGATGGTAGTCGTCTTTACAGAGATTTAGGATCTTGGTATCATCTTTGTTGGGCAGTTGATGCTGAAAACACAATTCATAAAATATGGATAAATAATAATCTTGTGTCTACAAATACTGGTAGATATCCCCCTAATTTTACTTATGGTCTTAACAATAGTGGGGATGAAATGGTTATTGGAGATGGTTCTTGGGATAGTTATGGAAGTCCTAATTTTAATGGTTACATGGCAGAGATAAATTATCTTGATGGTCAATATCTTGAGCCAGATTCTTTTGCAGAAACGAAGAACGGTGTGTGGATTCCTCTAAAAGACCCAAGTTTAACTTACGGAACTAATGGCTTTAGGTTACAGTTTTTGGCAACAGGAACTAGTGCCGATTCAAGTGGTATAGGTGCTGATACAAGTGGACAAGGAAATCACTTTGCACTTACTAGTTTAGCTGCAGGAGATGTGGTTTTAGATAATCCTGAGAATAATTTTGCTACTTTGAATCTTTTGGATAAGTCTGGTGGCACTTTTACAGAAGGAAATTTAAGATATGATACATCTAGTTGGGATATGGCTACTGGCACTGTTCTCCTTCCATCTGGAAAATGGTATTATGAAGTGAGAGTAGATGCTTACAACGCATCTGCTAATGCTTTTAGTGTAGGGATAATACAAACAAATAAAATTAGAGGAAGTGGAAACTCTTATTATTGGTCACATTCAAGTTGGAGTACAAGTTCTCAAGGCTACTTATATGGCGTAAACGTAAATGGAACTACAGAATATAAAATTAGTGCAGGGAGTGCTACATCTTTAAGTAGTCACCCAGACATAGTTCAAGGTTCTGTAATTGGTATATTTATTGACTTAGAAAGTGACACAACATCTATAAAATACAATATTGATGGGGGAACACCTTTTGAACTTTTTACAAGTATGCAAGATGTAGATTACACTATTGGTGTGAGTGATTATTTAGCACAACTAACTTTCAATTTTGGTCAAGACAGCACTTTTGTAGGGCAAGAAACAGCAGGTGGAAATACTGATGGAAATGGTAAAGGTGATTTTCATACTGCTTTACCGTCAGGTCATACAGATTATCTCGCAATATGTTCAGCTAACCTACCTGACCCTACTATTGGACCTCAAACAAGCACACAAGCAGATGACCATTTTAATACATTTTTATATACAGGAACAAATGCAACAAATAGAAACATAGCAACAAACACTTTTACACCAGATTGGGTATGGTTAAAATCAAGAAGTCAAGCAGACAATCATGTTGTAGTAGATGTGTTAAGAAAAAATGGTTCAAACTTTCCAAATATGCACCCTAATACAACAGATGCTGAAGCAAATGATACTCACCCAAAAATAATTACTAATGGAATACAAGTATCGGAAGGTTTGTATGATAATAACAATGTTAACTTTGTGGCATGGACTTGGAAAGCAGGGGGAGACCCTGATGATGTAACTGGCAATTTCATAAAAGATGGTGTTGCTTTTACTCCAACACAAGGCACAATAGACACTACCAAAATGAGTGTGAACACTACATCAGGTTTTTCTATTGTTACATATACAGCAAACAACAATACAAAAGGCACTGTTACGCATGGATTAAATTCAGCACCAAATTTGGTAATAATAAAAAATAGAGATACAAGTCCTAATGGTCAATGGGTTATAGGACAAGACCAAAATGGATTTACTGGTCAGTTGTATTTTAACAATGGAGGACCATTTGGTTCTAATAGTGGTTCATTTGATAACACTGCACCTACAAACGCAGTTGTAACAGTCAATACTGATAATACAGTAAATGAAGGTACAGATGGGTTTGTTATGTATAGTTTTCATAACGTAGAGGGATTTTCCAAAATTGGCTCTTATATTGGCAATGATTCAACAGATGGCACATTTGTCCACACAGGATTTCGAGTTGCATTTCTTATGCTAGTCAGAACGAGTGACTCTGGTTCTTTTCAATTACTTGATAACAAAAGAAATACATTTAATCCAACAGATATATATTTGTATGTACCGGGAAGTGGTACAGAGAATGATGGTTCAACTTTAAGTCCTGCTATTAATGTAGATTTTTTATCTAATGGTTTTAAGTTAAGGACAACAGAATCAGTTTATAATAGTAATGGTGGTACATTTCTGTACATGGCTTTTGCAACACAGCCATTTAAATTTAGCAATGCAAGATAGGGAGATAGACTATGCCATGGAAGCATAACGGAAGAATAATAAGAGTTGGGAAAGCGTGGGTAGCTGATGACAATACTAAAAAACCCGGAACTTGGGCATCATGGACAGCCGAGTTTAAAAAAGCCAATGGTTTAGTTTGGGAAGACCCACCTGCATCTGAAGCACCTTTTGATAATAGATTCTATTTGGGCAGAAAAACAGATGGTTCATTAATAGAAAAAAATCTTACGGATGTCAACTCAGTTGATGAAGATGGAAAAGCAGTAATAGACCCTATAACAGGTAAACAAGCAATACAACTAGGATTAAAATCTAGTTGGATTACACAAACAAAACAAACTGCTAATTCTCTTTTATCTAAATCTGATTGGATGGTTACACGTAAATCAGAAAAAGGAACTGCGATACCTGATGCAACTCAGACTTATAGAGATAGTGTAAGAACTGCGTGTAATACAATAGAAACTAAGATAAACGCTTGTTCTAATCTTACAGAGTTTATGGCATTGTTTGATGCACCTTCAGATGGTGGTAATCCACCAATGTTTGACTTCCCACAGGAATCTTAGTATAATGGAGATAGATGCAATGCTATTTTGGAACATAATATTGACAATGGTCGTTGTACCTGCAGGGTGGGCGTTCAACAAAATGTTCCAAGAGGTCAAACGTTTGCAGATACTCCTCAATAAAACACGTGAAGAATATGCACGTAAAGATGACGTAAAAGATGATATGCACGATATTATGGATGCCATGAAAAGATTAGAAGATAAGTTAGATAAGATATTGATGGGAGCTAGATAGTGGTTCAGTATAGAAAAAGAATACGTATGCAAGAGGGGGGTTCACCCTCTGAAGAAGAAAGAAAGAAGTTACTAGAAACGCTAGATCAACCTCCTACAGGTGGTCCTGCTATGATTACGCCTGTTACGCCACCACCTGAAGAAGAGACTCCCCCACCTCCTGCATCTCCTATAACTACTGACGCAGAACTTAAAGCCGTGGTAGGGAACATTGCTGCAGGTAATCAAGGAAGTATTCCTAAAGTAAACGCTGTGTTACCAACTGTTAAAGACAATGAGTTACTAAAGAAAGAAGATGTAGCTTTAGGAGAAGATAATCGAACGATTACTGCAGCAGACGCAGTAAAAACTGTTGATGTTAAAAAACCAACACGACCAGAAGATGAAACCTATGGTGTTGTAGGAGATATAGAAAGAACTAAGGCAGCACTTGATTTAATGGGAGAACCTGATCTTGCTAAGATAGATGAAGAAGAAGCAAAAAAATTAATAATACCTGATGAAGATGTTGTGCAAGGTGAAGTGAGTGATAAATCTCAGGCTGAAGCTCAAACTTTAGAACTAGATGAATTTGATCAAAGAGCCACCGTAAAATTTCAACTCGGAGAGCTTTTTGATTCTATACAAGAAGGTGAAGAGTTACCTGCATGGGCATCTCCTGCTGTACGTAGAGTATCAGCAATAATGCAACAAAGGGGTATGGGTTCATCAAGTATGGCATCTGCTGCTATGGTGCAGGCAGTTATGGAATCTGGCATACCTATAGCAACTGCCGATGCTAACTCCTATGCAAAAATACAATTACAAAATTTAAATAACAGACAAGAAACAGCACTAAAAAATGCAGCAGTTTTTGCTACGATGGACACTGCAAACTTAAATGCAAGATTAACAGCACAAGTAAACAACGCAAAAACTCTTTTAAGTGTTGAAACTGCTAATTTAACTGCTGAACAATCAAAGAATGAGTTAGAGTATAATGCTTTAGTACAAGGCGTATTTAAAGATGCGGCCCAAGAAAATGCACGAAGTGAGATAAATGTAAAGAATGAAATGCAAACTGAAGAATACTTTACTGAGATGGATGCACAGATTGAAACAGCTAATGCAAACAGATCAGTTGCAGTTGATCAGTTCAATGCAGGAGAAGCAAATGCAGTCAATCAGTTTAACGCTTCGTTATTAGATTCAAGAGATAAGTTTGAGTCAAACATGGGTTTTGCCATTGATCAGTCTAACGCAGAGTGGAGAAGAGCTATAAACACTCAAGACACAGCTATTCAAAACGAAACGAACAGAATAAACGTACAAAATTTGTACAATGCAACAACCACTCAGTTGAATAATCTGTGGTTAAAGTATAGAGATAATGCAGCTTGGAATTTTGAAAAGTCAGAATCAGAAACACAAAGAAGACACGAGATAGCTATGTTGGCTATGGAGTTTTCTAATTCTAATGAGTTGTATGATAAAGAGCAAAGAGATGCGATAGCTGAAGCTACAGGGGACTGGCTTGCATCTTGGATAGCTAGTTAAGGAGTTAGGTAATGTTTGGTGATCTTTTTGATACAATAGGAGGATGGATAGATACAGGAGTTGATTTTGTTGCAGAAACAATAGGGTATGACGATTTTATGGAAGACTATACAGATGACTTTTATTCTGCAGGAGATCAATTGACCGATGATGTTTTAGGGTTCATACAAAAAGGTGCTAGAGCTTATATTGGAACTCAAGCAACTAAAGGTAAAGTAGGATATAGAGGCCCAGAAGCTTACCGAAGATTAAATCCTAAATCACCATATAGAGCAGGCAAATCAAAAGCAGGTAGCAAAAGTTACAATCCAACAAGCAGTGGTAGAATTGGGTATGGTAATCCGAATGTAGAAACAGCTTTAAAAAATTTAATTACAAGAACAAACAATCAACAATTAGGTAACATGTTTGCTAGATACGGAATAGTTCCTAATATACCTACAGGTAGAAAAACAGTGACTTTGGGATCAGCAAATCTTAAAAAAATAACTGGCAAAAAAGTAAAGGCAGAATAATATGGAAATGATGAACGATCAAGAGCCACCTGCTAGAGGTTCTATTCAAGCAAAAGATCCTTTTTCTAAAGCTCCTCCGGGGTATTCTTTAACTAGAGTAAACTCTCAGTGGAACTGGGGTAAGCCACCTCTTGATGTAGACCCAGAGGTTGTGTTAGATAAAGCAATACGATCTTTAAATAAACCTAGTGTAAAAGAAGAGATGCTTAAACTAATGTTAGGTGGAGTATCTATAGAAGTTATGATAGAAGGTTACATCCTTCAAGGATTCCACGATGGTAGATTTACGCCTGATGTTGGATTACTTATAAAACCACCTTTAGCTATTGTCATGGCTAACATGGCAGAAGAAGAAGGTATACCTTATCGTATGTTTGAAAACAGAAATGCAGGTCAAAGAAACAAGATGGATGATAAGAAATTCTTTAGCCTAATCAAACGAAACAACCCACGTATGTTTGAATTTATACAAGAAAATATTAATGAAGCTATACGTGCAGGAGATCAACCTGTTGAAGAAAACTTTTTAAACATGCAACCACAAGCGAAAGAAACAGAAGAATGAGTATAGGATTAGCATTTGTAAAAGGATTAGTCGGTGGTTTTAGTAAAAACATCGAACGAGAAAGAGAAGCTAGAGGTGCAGATGATGCACGAATAGCAGAACTAGAAAACTTTGTATTTGAAGCTGCAACCGATCCTAAGAAAAGAGTGCCTGATGAATTAGGAAATATTTTAAGAGATGCTAAACAACAAGTCGCAGACAGAGATCCTATTGACATATTTGGAAGAGCAGGTGATAGGTTAAACCTCGACATGTCTAATTTAAAAACTATGATAGATGAAGGGGATGCACCAAAATTTATTACGTACGGTGACTACAAAATTACACCAACCAGTCAAAACATGTTTGAAAAAGACTTTGAGAAAAACACTGAAGTTTTCTCACGATTTTGGTTAGAAAGTTTTGATAAACATTTTGGTGATGGAGGAAGATCAGAAGTTGAAAAGTTTATGACGTACATGAATAAACCTGAAAACAGTATTTTAAAACAAAGATTTTTAAAAGATTGGACACGTTACACTTCAGAGTATAAAAACAGATCAGGTAAATCTTATACAACTGAAGGTATAACTGCAACAAAATTTCCTAACGTTTCAAACAGACACATTTCGGCTGATCTTTTAAAAGATTTGTTAGACGATCAAGTTCTTGGTGAAGACGAGTCAAGTATACAAAGTCTTTTAAAATCTCACAAAGCAGGTAGTTCAAAGGCATCACAAATGGGAGTACCACCTTTATTTGATGAAAAAAATATGTTCTTTTTAAAATTTTCAGATGGATCTTTTAAACCCTTTAAATTTGTGGATGAAGAGAACGGACTAAAAGCCAAACAAAAATTAACAGCTTTAAGAAGTTTGGCTAAGAAAAATGGTTTTGGAACAGACGCAATGGGTTTAAGTAAATTTGTAATAGCTTACAGACAGTTACTTCAAAAACCATTAGCAGATGGCACGTTAGCCACAATAGGAGATGAAGTGATTGCTTCTCCAAACGCTGTAAGATCAGAATTTACAGATTTGTTTCACTCAATTAATTTAGAACATTTAGGTGCAGGATCTAAAATAATTAACATGACAGGATCACAGAGAGCTAATGTTATAAATTATTTAAAATCTAAATTTACTTATAGAAATGCTGAGAATCAGTTAGTTTATAATAAAGGTGCTGCTGTTCGTGCATTAGCTGCAGTAACTCAAGTTCCACAGTCTGATTTACAAGCTGCACAAGACCAAGATCTCGGTGTAACTTTGACAGCACCTAATCAATTTGCTGATGATATGTTCTTTGACACAGTTGGTATAAAAGCAGTTGATTTTTTAGAAAAATATGAAGCCACGAGAAGAACGGTAAAAGGGATAGATAAGTTAAAAGAGCTTAAATTAACAGAAGCATCAGCATCTGGTTTAGTTGCATGGGCAAAAGAAACAATCGGTAACATAGTTATACCAACAGGTACTCTTGACCAACTAGGTGAATTTATGTTTGGGGGAAACTCAACAAAAATAAAAGGTAGTTTAAAGAAAGGCACTACCAAAGAAACTTTAATGGATATTGTAAGAAGACTTAACACAGATGAATTTGACGGCACATTAATCAAAAGTGTTGGTAATCTAAGTGAACAACAAGCTTACATGATTACATTGGCTGCTGACATGGCTAGGGCAGTTGATCCATCAGGTAGATTATCGAACCAAGATTTTGAAGTTCAACTACGAAGATTAGGTAAAGCAGGTCTTTTTCAAAGTAAGATAGGAGAATTATCTGCTCTTAAACAAGTTGAAGACGATTTTAAGACGAGACTTAGCCGTATAGAGATCATAGCTTCTGTGCTTTCAGACGCATCGGCAGGGGGTAAAAGATTAACTAAAGCAGAGCTACAAGTTTTACACGCTAATAAAAGATACAATGGTTTAGAAGCTATACTTGAAAAAGCACAAGGTGAAACTACAGGCAAAACAACAGGTAGTATACCCACAGTTGAACAAATAGAAAATGACGTTATAAAACAAGGTGACGTTGAACTACCAAGATACTTTTTTATTAAGAAAAGACAGACAGATAATCAAGGTAGACCAACATTATTTTATGATAGAAAAACAAGACAATACTATCAGTTTGAATATAATGAAGAAGGAAATATTATTAACATTAAACCACAGGAACAAGCATAATGGCTGAACTCGTAGAAATACAAGAGCTTGATGAAAACACTATACCTACTGCTACTGACGAAGAGGGTGCAAAAGCAATAAAAGAAAGAGAGCTAGATGTCTACAAAAGTGAGGACACAGGTGAGCTTAATATTGCAGTTAGAAGAGAAGATAAGATAGATCCTAAGATTGATACTAAGGATACAACAACAACTAAATCTACAGAAGAGCAGATTAAATTTGTTGATGATGCTGCAACTGTAAGTAAACCTATCATAAGACCTAAACCTAAGAACAAATATGATACAAGTGCCGAACCTCAGGTAGGTTTTACACAAGGCCCAAGAACTCTTAGGGGTATAACAAGTGATCCTAAGAAAGTAGAAGACACGGATTTCAAAGCAGGCTTAGATACAACTTTTGGTATAGGCACTTCTGATTTCCAACAAAGAGCTAAACAAAGTTTACAAGATCAAGAAGCAGGCGTAACTAAGGATGATTTATTAACATCTGTTCAAACAAATAAGCCAATAGCAGGTTTATCAAAAGATGAAATGAATGATTTAAACCTAGCTTATGATATACTTCTTGAGCCTACTGCTACTGAAGCAGAAAAAACCCAAGCAAATAAAACATTAGAAACTCTAACAGAGATAATTAATGAAACAAGGCAAGATCAAGATAAAGTAAAATTTTCTTTTGATGCAGGTGGAGAATTTAAACCATCTAAAAAAGCTGAAGAACGTTTGGCTGTAGGAGAAGATGCTTTATACGACCAAGAAAAAATTTATTTTGAAAGTAGAAAAGAATTAGCTAAAATCGTAAAAGGTGTCAATCCAAATCTACCTAAAAAACAACAAACTATTGTTGAACAAATCCTAGTTGATAACGTAACAACAGGTGAATTTTTTGACACCATGATAGAGGGTTTCAATGAAGATACAAGAGCTATAGGAATTGTTCTTCCCAACATGATATATAATGGTGTAAGATACGGAACGAGTGCTTTACTTGAAAAAATGTTTGGTGATAAAACTTTCTCGGAAGCTTATGCAGAATCAGCACAAGACAGGGCAAAAGATGCTCAAGCTTGGAAAGAATACATGCGTGATTACATGGACATAAAAGTATTGTCAGAAACAATGAATGATATGATCCATGAAACTTTAAAAATAAAATTAGATAAAAATGAAATAACTCAAGAAACTTATGATTCATTAACAAAGTCGGATATTCAAGATGAAGAGGGAAACTTTTTAAAGAAACAACTTATCAGTGAAGATAAAGCACAAACAATTCTTATGGAATCCATAAGTCAGCTTAGTTCTGGGCAACGATTTATAATGCTTGCTCTTGGTAACTTTGCAGGTATGGGGGGTTTAGCTTTAAAACAGTCAACTAAAGGAGCTACCAAACTAAGCAAACTTGAAGATAAAGTTTCATCTGCGAGAGGTAGTCGAACTATAGATGATATAGCTCAAGGTAAAGGCAAGTATGCAGATATGTCTGTTATTGAAAGAGCTGCAGCCTTACGTAAAGAAGGCATTGAAATAAATTTTAATCACAAACTTATAGGACAAGCTTTACGAGAGCAACAAATATCTGAGACTTTTCAAAAAATGAAAAAGAAAAGAGATAAGCTTGCTAAAGAGATTGCTAATTTAGAAGATGCAAATATTCCAAATCTAAAAACTAATCCAAAATATGTAAAACTAAAACAAGAATATGAATCTATAAAAGGTAAAGTATTTAGAAATTACTGGTATGGTAGAACTAATCCAATATTTAGGGAGTCTGTTTTTTTAACAACGCCTGCTACTATAATGCAGTGGGGAGCTACTGAAATATTTTCTCAAACAGAAAATCCCTTGATGGATTTTTACACTGCTCAAGGTGCAGGTGCATTGTTTCATATGGTCACCTCAGTTAAATTTGGCAGAGGATTCATAGATCCAAAAACAGGTACTTCTATACAAGATGTTGTAACCAACGTTGTAAAATATCCTTTTGCTCAAATGAAAGAAGCAACAAGTTCTTACATGGATGTCGTTGGCATAGCTAGAATACCCGGATTTGACGTTCTTAGAAGTAAAGATTTAGAAGAATATAATAAAATGGTTTTAGCAGCACGAGGTACTCGCTTAACAAGAAAAGAACGTATCGCTGCAAAATACATCATGGATTTAGCTGCAGTCTTACCTGAAGCAAGAGTAAAACAAATGTTAAAATCTATAAAAAATCAAGTAAAACTTGAAGAAGATATCATATCAATGTTTCCTAAAGATGAACGAGCCGAAATACGAGAAATAATAACTGCACCTTTTGCACAAGCATCTGGATTAGTTTGGTTAAAGAGTGCATACTCAATGGCAGGCTCAACAGGAATAAGAGCTAGAGATTTAAAAGATTTTCAAAAACTTGAAGACTTACAAAAAATAAATGATGCTACAGCTTTACAATTGCAGTTCGCAGAACGAGCTATACAAAATTTAAAAAAACTAAGAGGTAGAGATGTAGAAGATCCTGAAGCTTTAAATAAACTTATAACTAAGTATGAAAATACATTTGCAAAAGAAGCTAATGTGCTTACTGATCAAAAGCAAGCTATACTTAACGACTTTACAGACCTAAATGCCAGTATATATGAGAACCCTGACGTTGACATAACCCCTGAACTAGCAAATCAAATGTTGAACACTGGTGTAAAAGCTAGAATGGATTTAGATCCATTGCTCAGTGAGGGAGAAGCTTTACAAAAACAGGTCGAAGAAAACTATAAACTTCTTAGCAAACGATCAGACATTATTAATTCTAATCTTAGATCAGGAAAAACTCTTAAAAGAAGTGGTACTCAGATGGAAGAGGTTTTTGATTTACATCTCCAAGACATGATAGCTGACGCTAGAATACCTTACAAAGAGTTAGATAAATTAGCAAAAGAACAAGGCAAAACAGTTGACGTATCAGACCTGCTTAGAAAACTTCACAAAACTGCTACTGAGATAAGTCAAGAATCTTTTACAGGATTTTTTAGTAAAGAGGGTAAATTTTTTAATTCTCCATTAAATCAAAAATTAAAAGTATCTATGGAGAACATGGCTAGAAGATATCTTAATAGTTTACCAAAAAAGACTGCAGATAAACTCTACAAAGCAGCAACCACACAAGGAAGTAGACATTATATAGGTGAGCCAGATGATATAGATTTTATTGATGTCGCACTATACTGGCAAGCAAAAGATAAGACAGGTAAATTTAAAGCCTTTAAAGCACTGCCTAGCGAAGTAACTGAGGTGTATACAGCATTTAGAGATTACAGTTTTAGAAGTAAAAAAACTGACCCTGCTATGGGGGAAAAGTTTGAAGGTATGGCTTCCGATGTTTCTAATCTAGTAAAAAAGTTTGCACCAGAATATCACACCAAATGGAAAGCAGCCAATCTTAACTACCAAAAAAAGGTTTTTGAAAGATTAGACGGTGACGGCCCATTAACTGATTTTGTAAATTCTAAAAGTGATAGGGTGCTTCAAATAACTAAAATAGGAAAAGAACAAACTAAATTTAAAAATCTTTATAAGAAAGGTCAAGAGCCTGATAAATTACTCGACAAGTTTGCAGGGAGTATAAATAAATATTTAGGTGCAAGAGGTTCTGAAGATGATTTGATAGATGTTCAAAATTACTTTGCTAACTTTAACAGGCAGATGACTGAGATTATAGATGATCAATTTGTGTTTGATTTAACAACAGAAAAAGGATTGAATAAATACAAAGCATTAAAAGGTGCAGTTCAATCTACAGTTTACTCTAAGTGGGCAAAAGGTGTGTTAGATAGATACGAAAAGTTAGATCCTAGAATAGCTGCACAACTTAAAAGAGAGGATGGTGGCTATAACTTTAAACAACTCGATGCAGATAAGTTAGATGAACTTAGTGAAGCTACAATGGTAAAAATAAAAACTGCAGATGGTATAAAACCACAACCTTTAATAAATCTTAAAAAGTTAATATCAGACGAAAAAGATATTGTTAAACTTATGAAAAGAGATAAAAAAGCTAGAGAAGCTTACAAAGTTTTTAAGAACACATCTAACGATAAAATCAAAGCAATACAAAATGCTGAATTAGAGCGTTTACAAAAAAGAGATTTTGTATTAGAAAAGTTTTCTGAACTTACAAAAATGGATGATAACGCTTTCTACGATAGATATATTTTACGAGGTGATGCTAATGGTATAGCAAAACTAGAGTCTGACCTAGCTAAAAAAGGAGTTGAAAAAGAAGACTTTAAAGATTTTGTTTTAACCTCAACGATTAAAGGCTTTCTAAAAAGAGGTAAACCAGTCGTTATAGCTGATGAATTTTTAGATATGCCCAATGGTGCAAAAGTAGCTGTCAGAGGATTTGACACTCCAGAAGTCATGGTTGCTGATTTAAGTAATGATAGAATTGTTGGCATATTCAATAAACTTATAGGGGAAGAACATACTACCTATTTAAGAAATTTTACCAGTTTACTAGCTAAACAAAAAAAATCAGAAATGAACATACAAGCTATAACTGGTGTTGTTAGACCTATATCTGACAACGAGTTAATAAGTAGAGCTTTTAACTTAGCTAGAGGTATGGTTAGTCCTACTTACGTTGGTGCAGAGTTTGCATTAAGGATAGCTTCTGGTGCAGGTATAGATATGATAAAGTTAGCAGCAGGCAATAAAGAAGCATCAAGACTTATGGCACAAATGTTAGAGTTTCCAGAAACATTAACTAAAGCTGATATTTCACGTATGAATATTTTAATAAAAGATTTTGTAATCACGGAACTTGCTCAGATGGGTCAAACTATACCTGACATGTTTTTTGAAAATTTAGCACAACAAGCAAATGAAGAACAAGGAGATAATTAATGAAGCAATATAATAATGGACAACGCCCAACTAAAATGTATGGTGGTGGTATGGCAATGCCACGTAAGCCTATGATGATGGGTGGACTTGCTGAAAAGAACAGAGAACAAACCACCATGACAGCACCAAAAAAAGATCCGATGGGTATGATGACCCAAGAGAAAAAGTTTGGTATGGGTTACAATTTAGGTGGTGCTATCGCTAAATTTGAGGGTAGACAAAAAAAAGCTAACGGTGGTAAAACCATGACACCTAAACAAAAAAAACTAGCAGCAATGTATGGAGATAAGAATAAAATAACACGTGGTGATATAATTACTGCGGCCAAGAAAAAGAATAATTAAATATAGTTTCTTGTACCGTTCATTATCTCATCTCCCATCTTCCTTAAATAACGAAGCAATGACGCAACTTGACTTGTGCCAGTATACATAGGCAGACCTGAATTAAGTTCTCTTTCTAAATCTTCTGGCTTCACTGCTTCGTAATTCATTTCTACGTTGCCATCCTTATTCAGGTAGGCTTCTAATGAAAATAATTTAGCTTTTACTTTACTTTTGAATTGCATGGATAGGACTCAACTTATCTATTCTTAGATTGTAACAATCAGCTTTGAATACAAAGCCGTTGTCTTGATCGATGTCCCCTTTTCTATATAGGGTAGCTCTGTCGTAGAAATCTTCCTTAGATATGCTACCCAATATCCAAGCTTTACTCATGTCAGATAAAACTCTGACGAACACATACGTATCACAATCTTGCTTTGTACCATGAAGTGCAACAGAACATTCATAGTAAGGCAGAGGTTTAGTGTTACAACGTTTAGTCTTAACATCTATACGTTTCCCATCTTTAACAAGATCATAATCGTATGTGCTTATCTCATCAGCATTAATACTATCAGCAACGATTACCTCGCCTATCGCACCTATAACGTTTCGTGTGCCACCTGTAATACTTCCCTGCAGTATGCCTACAGAAGAAGCCTTTTCCCTCGCACGGCTCATATAATCGCTGTTAATCTGTATCTCTGTGATCACGATGCACCTAAGTCCACGACTTCGCAGGCATCTGCAGTGCATGCCAGTTCACGAGATCCAGTTGTATTATCTTCCTTTTCAAAATCAGAAAACTTAGACCAGTCTAACGTTGACGGAACTTTCTTGTTCCACTCGTTAAACTCTCTTGCATCTATATCTTGATAAGGTGCTTGTTTGTAGGTGTGATCACTATGGGGAAGAAAGGACACCCCAGATGATATATCAAAGTTCTCATACACCCACGCACCAACTTCCATCCATTCTTCTTCCTTTACAGTAATCGTAACAGATGGTTTGTGTTCACACCAGTAGGTTGCATATAACTTCCATAACTCTAGTTGTTCTACTGCACCCATCTCCGTTCTGGTAATCGCACCACTTGGTGATCTCATTGGAAATGAAAAGACAGTTACGCTATCTGGCTTCATTACGTCTGGCTCATTAGGTATGCCTTCCATTTTCATAAACTCTGTTAGGGGATCTTTATTATCCCCACGTACGGTTCTTATATAGAAATCATTGTGTCTAGCGTGTATACCTGACGCAGCATCTACAAGTTGTGATACTGTACCACTTGGCTTGACACAAGTTATAGCAGTAGATTGTGGTATACCTATTGCTTCAGCATACTCTCTATTTGTATCTATTGCCATTTGTTTCATATCTTGTAACCATATCTTTGAATCAGTCATCTTAGACAGTATAGGATGATCCATGATGCCAGTCAAGGAAACTCCTAACAATCTTTCATCCTCTGTATTCTTCTTCCAAATCTTACGTATATACTTGAGATCCGTCAGTGTAGATTGAAACGTACCTAACATGGTTGCAACACGTACTTTACTTCTTAAAGTGGCAAGATCATCTATCTCTCTTACAACAACCTCTGATAGATTACAAAACTGATATGGTCTTAGTATGATCTCTGAGCAAGGATTTGTACCCCACATATAACCAGTCTCTCTTCTACCATTCTTAGCGACTTGACTATCTGCAGCTTGCCTATTGAACATACCACGTTCTCCAGACTTTGACTCGTACAAAGACAACCATTCCCTCATGTAAGTTTCCATCTTAGGTTTACCTTTATAAGCAACAGAGTTGTTTGCAAGTGATCGTTGTCCATTTGCACTCCACCACTCTCCAGTTTTAGCGTGTCTCATTTGATCATCGTTTAGATTAGATAGACTAATGAGTGCAGATCTTCTGACCCCACCTACCACTACAACCTCTCCAACCTTACACATAATATCGTGGCACTCTATTGGAAATAACTTACGACCTTTTGCTTCTTCAAACTTACGGACAGTAAATTTAAATAGATCAACCAACGGATCAGGACCTGATGCCCTGCCACCCATAACCTTGAGTCTAGCACCTGCAGGTCGTATCTTAGATACATCCCAACTTGGTATCATACCTGAATAAAGTAAGGCAATCAACTCACGATAAGCTTTTGCCCATCCCATCTTGCTATCGTCAACGACAATAACAACATCAGACTTTTGCATACTTTCACTGATGACTGGTAGCTTTTCTACATTCTCTCTTTCTACAGAGAAACCCACTCCAGTTCCACACATCAATATGTACATTGCTTCGTCAAATGAACGTGGACTATCTACTGGTAGGTAACTGCAGTTGTAACCACATACATTATCCCTCTCAAGTGCTTCTCCTGCCGTCATTAAGGCTCGCATAGAGGGCATAACACTAAGATTGGTTATATACTCCGTGATGATTACTTTATCGCCCTCAGAGAGCTTGTAATCGTGTTTTTCTAAAAGTGCTTTTTCCATAAACAAAACGTATCTATCTACGGTTTCGTACCAGTTTTCTCTTCTCCCCTCTTCATCTAACCATCTCGCATAGCGTGATTTATGTATGAACTGTTGATAAGAGGTAGGTAAACTATTTGATATTGACATTATCATTCTCCTCTAATTTTTTCACTACTTTGATCATCTTCTCTAAATAGAACAAGGCTTTTTCTAAATCTTCTGATCCATTCTTGTATCTATATCTCCAAACATATTTTAATATGTTGCCTTGCAGATAGTATTCACTGCCTTCATTTGTGGCCGCTAAAATTGCGTCTAAGGCTTCAATGCCTGCTTGATTGTAATGTGGTGGATGGTTGACCATATCCATAATCTCAAGGTGATCAGATTGCATGCGTGCTTGTTCTTCTATAATCTTACCGTTTTTCATTTTCTTCTTTCTTTCCTTTCTTAATTTCCAACCTATCCAGTCGTAGTAGCGTTCTGGTTCTTTATCGTTATCATTAATCTTTGCCAAAATCAACCTCTATCACATTATCTCTGTATTTTAATTCTTTTTGTTTATCTACTTCGTCTAATATTTCATCAAACATTCTACCAGTTGAGTATCTATATGCCAATTCAGAATAACCAAAGTTAAATAAGTCTTCACCTTTTGTTGTGAGCAATCCAACCAAACCTTCGTGCATTACAGACGCAACTGAATGATCTGTCTCGTGCTTATGTTCTTTACCACTTGTATCGTAAGCCATCATCTTAAATTTATCATTACCCACATCTTGCAGTATAATATAGTAGTTGCCTTTTGCCAACCCCACCTTGTCTATAAAATCTTCTATTTTATCTTTTGCCATTTTTAAACCACTCCAACGGTATTGTTTTCTCTGCCCACTGAAAATTATGTCTGAGACACCAGTCAGCGTAGGTTGTTTTACTACCTTTGTAAATCTTATTCTTAGCGTTCATAAACACAAAACGTATATCAAGATCTTTGTGTTGCTCTTTTACAAGAGCCATCTTTACTCTGTCTGCTTTATCGAGATGTCCTTTTGCTTCTATAAATATATTAGTGTCAGGTATGTAAAAATCTGGTGTGTACGTTCTAGGTTTAGGTATGTATAAAAACTTCTTAGATTCGTATTGAAACTTAACCTTGTGACGCATGAGAACTTTAGCCAGTTCTAGTTCAAACTTAGATCTGTATCTCATATCTGTTTCATCTTCAATCCTAATGATTGAATCCTTTTGTTTATGTACCCTGCCAGTTTGGGGGATTGTTTTTCTATTGTAATAAGTTGGATTGTTAGGGGAAACATCGGAAGGCATACTATTTTCCCATAATCGAGTGCATGTCCAATAACTTGAAATTCATTCTCTACCTTTACTATATCTCGTTGCTCTGTGTTAGAAGTGAGAGAGCCGTTCTTTGAAAAGTTTTCACGAAGAGTAAGGGGAATACCTCTTTCATGTTGACGCAAAAAAACTGTTTCTCTCCCACCACCAGTCTCCACGTGGGAGTCTATATAAACGTGGTATAAGTCCTCGTTTAATTCCATAAGATCTGCCATGTTGTTTCTTGAGTATAATACTGGCATCACAATACTTTCTTTTTCAATCTAGTGTACCACACTTGAGGTGGCTGTTTAGCTTTTGATGTAACTCTATCGTGCAGGGTTGCATTTTTCCAACAATACTTTTTGTACCCACACATGTTGCAAGGCTTTGGCATAAGTTTGTTGCCAGTTCGTTCGCCTTTATGTTCTTCAAACTCATCTTTGTATGGTACAACAAACTCTTTGAACGGTCTGTTTAGGAACTGCACACGCTTCTCTGCATCTTTAAGATACTCTTTTCTATCTTGGTCTTGCCACTCTGGTGCTTCGACTACAGCTATCTCACCACTTGATTTGTTGACAACGATCCACCCACCAAAAGGTAGTCCAGTTGCTTCTCCATACAAATGACCTTGCATGATGTAACCAAATGGATCATCTTCTTTTATTTTATCATAACCACCGTAACCAGTGTATTTAAATTTGTATGCCCACTCACTAGCAGACTTGATGTCCCAGACTTTCTCTTGTCCAGTTTCATCTCTTATAATTAAATCTAATGTACCAGTAACTTCAGATCCACCGATCGTAAGTTTAACTGCTTTTTGTTTTGCGACAATATCTACCCCTGCTTGTTCTAATACAAGAACAGCTATTGCTTCTACGATATCACCGAATAAAAATCTAAATAGAAGGTTGTACTGTGTCTCTTGTTCGACACCATTCTTCTCTAATAATTGTTGACAGACTGGTCTACCTAAACCAGACATTCTTAACTTGTAACTTTTTTCTTTGTTGAGTTGTACAGTAACGGAATCTTTGCAGTCATTAGCAAAGTCTAAAACGGCTTCAGGGGGAATGGTAACTTCCCCCCTACTAGCACGTTCCATGTAGTCTTGGATTTTAAACAGCAGCAGCATTGAAGTCGTCTGCTAGACTTTCGTCTGACTTGTTAGTTTCTAACTTAGCAGACTCTCTGCTCTGTTCTAGCACAGATTGGTTGTGTGCCTTCACAGTTTCAGCAAACTTCTTCATTAACTCCTTATCTTCATCCAAGATATCAGTTTCTGAACTTAATGTTGGGACTGGTACAAAGTATGTAACAGATCCTTTTTTCTTCTTATCTGTCTTTAAACTAATCCAACACTTCTGCATTATCTTCTTCTGTCTAGTTAGACTGTCAATAAAGTTTCGTATTGGTAAAAACCCAGATCTTTTAAAATACGCAACTGCAGGATGTTCACTAATCTCTATCTCTTCTCCATTAGCTTTTCTAAACTTACCACTAACTTTAGAGTATAACACTTGATTACATACTGCTGATCTAGATTTTAATTTAAGAGGATCATCGTCTTTTAATTTTTCTTCTTCATCTGGAGACAGACGACCACACTTATTACCACCTTCTGTATCAGGAAAATCTCCTGACATGGTTGGCTTTTGGACTGATTTCGATGAGAACACACCCTGCTCTGCATCAAAGATACTCCATTCAAATGTTCTTAATATAGGTTTGATAAGTATTTCTTTTGCATATACCATCTCACCAAAATACATCATCTTCCAATCGCCACGAGTCAGTGTCTCGCCATCTTCCGTTTCTGTATCGTAGTTTATGTTTAGCCTAGATAGACCTTCTGATTTAGGCATAGCTGCCTGACCAGTTAGCTCCATAAAAGCTGATTCATCACTGCCAAAAGTAGCAACAATGTTGTCTATGTCACTTGACATAGTTTGTAGATTATTATCCATAAATGTTTCCTTTTCTATTTATTTAAGGTTAATGTAATCTTATCCTATATAGATACTTCTTCTAAGTCAAGCCAATTCTTTCCTATTTTTAATTCTATACCCACTGGCATGTCGTAATACACACCGTACCTACGTTTTGTTTCTTGAGGTAAAGATCTCATGGCTTGTGATAACACTTTGATTGCTAGATCTTTTTCATCTGGATGTACATCTAATACAATAGAATCATGTACGGTGTTGCAAATAACAGACTTCATTTTTAATTTTTGCATTTGTTTATCTAATTTCACAAGTGCAATAGGTAACAGATCTGCAGTTGCAAATCCTTGTACTGGGTAGTTACAGATAGCAGTTCTGTTTGTTGCAGATCCCCACTCAGTCCATTTAGCATCTGGAAAACAATATTCACGACCAGATGGTAGCTTGATGATTTTAGTAGTGACTGCTTCTTTTTCTAATTTTTTATGCCATTCAGTTACTTGTACATACTTCTCTTTGAATCTTTGGTAGTATGCTTGTTGATTACGTGTGCCACTTACACCACCATACAAAGGTTTAAATGTGTGTGCTTTTGCATCTTGTCTACTGCAGCCGATGATGGATGCTGTATAGCTATGTACATCTGTGCCATCTAAAACATCTTTATAAACCTGCGAATCTTTCGCAAGAAATCCTGCCACTCTGAATTCAAGTTGCGAGTAATCTCCCTCAAGAATACTTCCGTTGGGATATCTGCTTTCCACCACCTTCCGAATAGCGAACGTTGATCCACGTGGCATATTTTGAAAATTAGGATTTCGGCTAGATAGTCTACCAGTCGCTGTAACGCACTGCATAAACTCTGGATGTATAAAATTATTTTCATCAACATTGTTTTTCATTCCTTCCACAAAAGTTGATAAGTAAGTACGCAAAGCATTGTATCTTATATACGCTTCACAAAACTCACGACCATCCCCTTCAAGTTCGGTTATCCTATCTTCTAGTGTAACCTTGTCTGTTTTAAAACCTGCTGATGCTGTGTCTCGTGCAGTTCGTGGTATAATCTTAAACCCTGCAACCTCTCCAGTTGAAGTGTAAACCACACCCTTGCCTATGCAAGTTTTACATATTCTCTTTGCCTTACCCATCGTGCCATCTTTTTTGTACATCGTGATGCGACCATATCCTTTACAATCTGAACACTGTCTACCTATCGTTTTGTATACAATGTCAGTCATCTGTCTTACGTGTCGAACAAAGTCTGTGTTTTTCATCCGTGTTCTCATCTTAGGCTTGACTGTATTACCACGCATTTCATGTCCAAGATTAAATGTCATTGACCAAAGTGTTTTGTCTTTGACCTTACGTGAGTAAAGCAACATGCTTTTATCATCTGGACTGGCTAGATTGATAGGTGTATCACCCATAGCTTTCTTTGCAAGTTCTCGCAACTTGTTCTCTAGCGTGTGCATCTCTTCTTCATATTCTTTTTCTATTTGTTTCAGTGTATCTAAATTTATTTTTAATCCGTTTGATTCTATTCTAGATAGAGTGTCTGTCATCTCAAAGGATAGTCTTAATGTCTGTTTCATATAGTTCCTCAAATGTTAAGCCAAAGGCTTCTAGTTGTTTGACTGCAACTTGTTCTGTTGCAATCACGTCTGCTTTACCATACTCTTCTACAATATCAGCAGGAATATCGTAGAATGTCTTTTTGTCTTTTAAGTAAGGTGCAATCAGATCAACCTCTTTTTGTTTGACGTTGTATCGTTTTGCAAGAGATTCCAAACTTAGTGACCACTTACGTGCTTTTGCTCTTAGGTATTCAGCTACCATAGTATCGTACAAATGTCCATCATATTTAAATCCACAAGCACGTAACCATGTGATATCAAACTTTATGTTTTGACCAACAAGAACGTCAGCTTTGTCAAGATCATGTTGTATCCATGTGTACTGACTTCCATCAATGATGGGAGCATCCTTGTGGTAGATAAATTTGTAGTTAACATCTTCTCTCAACAACCACTTCCAACCCACTGATACTAAACGATTATTAAAGTGTGGTGATGCAGTTGTGCCACCCCCAAGTTTCTCTATGTGCGTTGTTTCAACGTCTAGTGTTAGAATGTTCATTAGTAATATACCCCCCTTGCTATATCTATCTGTGCATTGATCATGCCATGCCACCCATTGATTTTGTTCTTTGATATACAGATGTGTCGAACAACGTTATCTATCTCGCTTGAACCAGTCTTACCTATACCTATAATAATATCAGCTTCACCTGCCTTACCAGTCTTGGAGTTGTCAAGCATAGCATAATCTATAAACTGTCTGTCGTGTGCATCATAACTAGCTTGACTTACTGCCCATACAAGACACATATTACGTTTAGCTATCTCTCTTGCAGTCACATATGTTTCTTTTAATCTTTCATCTCCACGATTGTATTCACCTTTAATACGAAACTTATCTAGCTGATCACAAAACATAATGTCTGGTTTGTTCAATTTAGCATACTCATCTACCTCTTCAATAGATGTACCAACAGAATCCATAATAACTAAATAAGGTTCTATCTCTTTCTTATATGTTTCAACAAGTTCAAACCGTCTGGCAACCATCTCTTCTTTTGTGAGTTCAAAATATGACTGTATAATTCTTAATTTGATTCGTGCAGCAGGTTCTTCGTTTGCCCAGTAAACAACTTGAAAACCTTGTCTGATATATGATGCGGCCAGAAAACAACAGAAGGTTGTCTTACCTACTTCTGGTCGTGCAAACAGAATACCTAAGTTACCTCTATCCAAACCTTTGATGTTTTCGTTAATTAGATTGAATGTAAATGGAAAGTCATTGTCACCTGCTTCTTCTGTAAGCAACTGATTAAGATCTTTGTCAACAACTGTGTAGGTTGTCTTGTCGCCTATCCTACCATCGTCAACTGTATCAATTAGTTTCTTGAGTTCTCCAAACTCGTCACTATCTCCAGTGAATATCTCTAATGCTTTCTCACCTATCTGCCTTGCTCTATCACGCAACCAGAGATTGTTTACAATGTCAGTATGCAGTTCATCACTATCTAATGGTGCAACTAATTCAGATATCATAGTCTGCACACGACTACGACTAGAATCTGGCATAGCAGGATTACGGTCATTAAATATTGTGGACAGTTCAGCCACAGACAAACTTCGTTCGTACTTAGTATGTGAATAAACTATTGTGTCGAATATATCTTTGAGTTCGTTGTCGAACATTGTTCTGTCTATCTTGTTCTTGACTTTGTTAAAGAAGTCAACGTTCAGACAGAAACCTAATACTTGTTTATCAATCGATGTAACGCCTGATGAACTCATTTCTTTCCCCTATCTGCATATCTTTTAAATCCTTGTTCAAAACAATTAACTTAGTTGGAACATAGTTCCGTAATTTCTTCATCATCAATATTGCCTTACCAGTTGCATCTTTGTCAAGTGCTATATAAACTTTTTTAAATTGTTTAATAACATCAATGTGTTCATCTAGTAAACTTGTACCCATCAAACTTATTCCGACTGCAAGGTTACTAATACTGCAAGCACTAGGACAATCTTCGACAATAATTCCACAAAGTCCGTCTCCAGATAAAAAAGTAGTTCTGCTAGTTCCATATCTTCTCCATTTCGGTTTCCTATTTGTTAAACTTCTACCAGTTGCATCTACAACTCTTCCATTACTAATACTTTTCACTAGATAAACAACTCTATCTTGCTGCAAGTCATATCGTATGTCTACTAATCCAGACAAGTAAGCTTCGTAAGATCCAACACTCTTTACATATTCTTCTGCTTGTTTGCTACGTGAAAGGGATACGAATGTATCTGGTATCTCGAACTCATCGTTAGTTTCAGTACTGGTTATCTTTTCTTTAAATGCAACTTTTGAATTTTCTTTTGTCAGTTGCACACCAGTAGATCCTTTTGCATGGCAATCAGCATGAAAGCAATACCACAATCTTTCAAAGCCAGTATCTGTTACACTAAAGGTGTTAACCCTACCACACAGAGGACAATCCCCACGATAACGCCCGTTATGTACAATATGTAAATTTCCCACATAATTTTTTATCCAATTCATTGTCAATTATAGATCATACAACTAATTAATTGTCAACGTAAAAAATAATTTGACAGAATTTTAAATCCGTGATAATCATGTGTCAACCCTTTGGGAGATACACGATTATGACTAAAACTAGATCAAAATATATACTTAAAAGCTATGTAGATGAAGAGGGATTTGATGCAGACGGCATAGGAGATTACATTCGTATCGTTGAACGATATCAGAGTTTTAACACAAGAGAAGAGATATTGTCATATCTACAAAAAAATATTTGGTATGACGATAGAGAAAGCAAACCTAATTTTAGCACCATAAAAGAATATTGTCAGACTTTTGATTTTGAATTGTACGAGAGGATAGATATAATATGACTAGACCAAATAAGATATTCAGCGAAACAATGTCGTACAATCTAACTATAGAAAAAAAAGATTACGACAAACTAAGAAACTTCTCGACAAAAGAATCAGAAACCTATAATATGCAAGTAAGTGTTGCAGACTTAATTAGAACATCTGTAAAACTTTACTTAGATGATTTAGAGAAGGCTTATGCAAAAAGACAAACTGAAGACACAGATAAGTCAGAGAAGTGACGGTATGTGGATTGTCGATGCAAAATTGTCAGCA
>VTLG01009550.1_pt1 | contig 27678 bp, 38 predicted proteins | sample 4694571 | NCBI WGS metagenome assembly VTLG01 (sample SAMN12604809, study PRJNA352737) | marine metagenome | biome: ENVO:00000447; feature: ENVO:00000209|ENVO:00000569|ENVO:01000036; material: ENVO:00002151; isolation source: viral sequences binned using virsorter ...
TGTCCTTCTGTTCACCATTCCATTCAGGCATTGTAATCTCCTATGTGTTTCGTAAGTTGGCCTGTTCAGTACGCCATGTTTCCCATATTACTTTCTCTGTCTCACGTTTATTCTCTAACAACTTAACATCAGCCAGAGCGTTTTCCCATCTTTCTTTCCAGTCTTTGTACTCCTGTGAAGATTCAGCAACAGCGTTGGCTTCTGCCACTGTATCGTATAGTCTCTTCGCATTGATAAATGCTTGAGCCTTTACAATCTTTTCCTCTTTTTCTATAGCCTTGGCTTTGGCGTGAGCATAAGCATAAGGCTCATCACTCTCAGCCATGTAACGTATAGACTTCTCTACTCTATCTTCTGTTATCATATGTGTATTATACCATGTTTGAAAGCTTTGTCAAGTGTATCGAATATAAATAATGGTTGACAGGATAGAATAACCTTATCACCACCATGTAATTTGCTGTGACAAGTATAACATAGTGGCATCGCTAACCAATCGTTTGTCTTCATACCCATTCCTTTGCTCGATACTCTACCCGCAATAGCACCAATGTCTATTGCATGATGAGGTACTATAGTCTCATCTATTATACTACAGTTAGCACAGGGTAATGTTGCTACCCAGTTAAGATACTTTCTGTTTTCCCATCTCTTACTCTTGAGTAGCATGGATTGAAGAGTTAACTCCTACCCCGATCCTACCTGCTTGGAACTTGGTGCTGAATCCACACCCTATCAACATACTAACTAGCAACAACGTGATTAAAACTTTCATTAACTAACTCCTTTATTGTATTGATTGCTGTATCTTCTGAAACCTTAAACCACTCTCCTTTTGCTTGATATTTTCTAAGGTATTGATGCACTTCTTTTTCTAGCTTCGCACAGTCGGTAACCTCTTCTGATTCATATATACTTTCAAAGTCACCCCATGTATTAGCCTGATCTAATCTCTCTTGTGGTGCATGGGATGCACCTATTTTATAAAGACCATCAGACTTCATATGGTCTTTAAATATATAAGCATACCCTCTAGAATCAACAACCTTTTTAGTTGTTATCCTTATACTTTTTGGTCTGTCTACTTTAGGTAGCTTTCGTTTAGTCCTTGTCCAGTTATGTGGTGGAGCGATGTTATATATAAGGTCTTTAAGATTTTCTCGATCATATTGTTTAGTAGCTATAGCCCTGTATCGTAGTCGTTCATCTTTAGGCAGGGCAAAATAAAGTTTGTAACCTCCAGCCTCTTTGTAGGTTATTGCGCTTATAGCATTATGTCTTGGATTGTGCCTTGTGCTTTTCTTGCGCATATATTCAGGGTCTCTTTTTCTGTATCTACCATTCTCAAAATGTGTATATTTCATATGTTACATACTCCTGATAAGCATTGTTCTTCACTGTTATCCTCAAAGATCACACCCCTCTTGGAGTGAGCCTCTTCGTAGGAGCAGGAAGAGACTGGTTGACCACCTCTTGATGCATCTGGATAAGCAGTAAGGCCTCTTAATCCAGGCGCATACCTCCTTACTATCTTAGCAAACTCTGGTACTTTATCCTCATTGTTAAACTCGCTGCCCCATTGAGGAAGGTTTAACGTAGAACTTATTGCATGATCCACATACTTCTGTAGTTCATACTGGAACTTGATCCTTCTCTCTGGGTCAGCAGCCAGATCAACAGCAGACTCTATATCCTCTGGCTTTATACCATCACCTATCAACGACTCCGCAGTCCCGTCCACGACAAATTGATGCTTCCATCGTGTCCCATCTGTAAGGTAACGTCTTCTATAAGCCACTGCATAGATAGGCTCCACCCCACTTGTCGTTCCTGCAAGGATTGAGATAGTTCCTGTAGGGGCAATTGCTCTATATCCTTTAGGGCGGTTGAGAAAGAGCCTATCACAGTGTTCATTTGCAGCCCTTGTGCTTTCGCTTTCATAAACTTTCATCCATTGTTTGAGTTCATCGTTCATCTCATACTTGTGACCTCTCTTCAAGAGCCATTCATGTAGACCCATAAGTCCTAGACCTATACGAGAATTCTTTTGTCTTACTTTCTCTACCTTCTTGTAAGGCAGGTGCGCCCTGATTAGACCGCAGACTAGGAACTTCGCTGAGAGATTAACCACATCCTTAAGTTCTTCCACTGAACTAATGTTCGCAAGGTTAACAGAGCCAAGATTACATACATCACTGTCATCTTCCGACGTAATTTCTGTACAAGCATTTCGTAGCGTTTCATTCTGCTTCTCTCCGAAGTTGAATGAGAACCCAGGCTCGCCGGTCATCAAGGCTTGCCTGCAATTCTCTGTAAATATGTCATCCCCATTGCCATTGAGCCATGCATCATCGTAGTTCAATGATACGTTCATCATGTCCAGTGGAGCAGCGTAGTTAAAGTTAAGCTTCTTCATGTCTGCCACTGTATATTCTTTCTGGTTACCAAGAAACATATCATGCCAGTTCTTTGCATGAAGTAGAGTCTTGGCATCCTCATGCTGCCAGTTCATACTCCCATACAGTGCAGACCTACGGCTACCACCCTGCATTACATTCCTTCCTACCTCGTTTAAGGTATACAGCAAAGGAATTGGGCCTGACGCTACGCCACCAGTTCGGCGGAGTTGGCGACCAGATGGGCGGCAGATCGACACGTCTACCCCGATACCACCACCTGTCATTAGGCAGGACATCGCCCTCTGAGTAACGCCAGCCCATTCCTCACGGCTATCATCCTCCAATCTTAGCAGATAACAGTTGTTAAAAAACCTTGCGTCCCTTCCTGAGTACCACAGGTAACGACCACCGGGCATGAATTTAAATTCAGATATATACTGGGTGAGTTGATCCCTGTCTCCCTTGGACATCAGGTTATTCTTGTCACCATCTACATCGCCACATACATAGTTAACTACGGTATGTGCCCTGTCTGCCCATGTTTCATAAGGATTACTGGCATACTTCTGCTTGAATACCGTCTCACCTAGACTTGTTCTGAACATATTTTTCTCCTAGTTTATTCTTTTTGGCAAACTTTATATACTCTTTAAGAGTTATGCCTTCGTTCCTTTCAAATACATCATCCCAAGAGATGCCGGACGGTGCTAGCGTTCTCCCATACTTATGACAGTGGCGAGCAAACCAGTACCGTCGGTTCTCCTGTTCATCCTCAAGCAGCTTTAGATTTGTAGAGTCCTGAGTAGGACGTTGTATCCCAGCATCCTTGTAAGTCGTCCGCAACGTACTCTCTCTCCATGGTTTGGTTAGCCCAGCAAGCCTTATGCACTGCTTCTCTTAGATTGTCATTGTACTCTGATGCCATCCTCTTGTATATGAACTCACAATCACCAGCCTCTTCAGCCCACTTATGACTTGCATAATACAGCGTCCATAAAGCCTGTTGCATCTCAGTAGTATCTTTCTTTATTTCTTTGGCGTTCTTCTTACGTCTACCATTAGAAGGGATCTTTGCCTTTACCTTCTTCTTTGTTCCTTTGTTTGAAGTCATCTGATTCGTCCTCTGCGTAAACTCCATGTTTGTATGCACCAGATAGTTTGAGTACAGCCCTTGCCAGTGCGCGTTTCTCTGCCATCTCAGCAACGTAGTTACTGCGACAGTTACCACCCTGACCCATCAATGCACTGCCATATGTTTCAATGGCAAGCCCATTCTTCTGGGCAGTAGCCTTCATTACAGCGAAGTCTTCCTTTAACACCTCGGCATTGAACTCTACCTTGATGTCATTGTTATATTGTATCTTCTCGATACCTGTCCTAGTTATGATAGCAACCTCCTTACCACCAAGAGGCATCTTAAAGATATCCTCTTTAGTATCAAGGTCATTATCCTTAACCAATTGATTCAAGAATTCACTCTTTGTTGCCATTAGTTATCTCCGTTTGTGATCTCTGGCCTAGTTGGTAAGTCATCTTCGGTTACTAATTCTTCATGGTATGATCCATCTTCATCACGCCACGCCTTGTAGGTTCGTTCAACTCTATGTGATTTAGTGATCATAGTAGGGTTATCTCTAGTTCCTACATCATCTTCATACATTCTGGGTCCATACTTATATGGTTGAAGTAACTCCTCAAATAAAGAAATGGGGTTACTCCTTATCATGTACCTCATCATCATTCATCTCCCTGTTGAAGTTTAATAGTCTTATTATAACATAAGACTCATCATATTTCAAGCCTTTCTCGTGAAGGACCACGATTGGTATCCTACCATCGGCCTCTCTTTCTGCTTGACCCATCGCATCATGCAGCCATTGGGGTAGTACCTTCCGGTGTTTGACCTCGATACTCCAATGTGGATGCTCGACGTCACGCCTTGACTCTCCATTAGAACCTGTTCTCTCGCCACCTAATAGTTTAGCTACCATTCTTTCACAGTGTTTCCATGTTGTCATCGTGGATATTCCCAGTGCCACCAAGGGGGTCTATCAGGCGGAGAAATCTCCTTAGATAACCCTGTCTTTGGATTTACTGGGTGCAGGCTACTGTGCAAATATGCTTCACCTAAAAAATACAAAGCAAATGTGCTAATCAGGCACCATGTAAAGGTTCTGTCCATTATGCTAACCCTCCATATTGTTTAGGTGTAACAGCCCTGCATCTCTTGGCCCACTGATCTATAGTCTCTCCTTCTTTCCTAGTTAAGCCCATCTTTTCAAGACTGGCCTTTAGAGCATCCAAAAAGGGGACGCCACTTGTCATGCTATAGTTCCTAGCCCAACATCGATCACAGTATGAATATCCGTCTCTTACCTGTGTCGGGGGTTTCCCGCAGCTTTCGCACCTCATATAATAACTCCTCTTTCTGTCGTTTCATTTCCTCATGAAATTCATTGAGGTTCATACGTCCTGACTCTTCCTTGTCCCTTTCGTAATCAGCCTGTATTTTATCATAATTTCTATTAGGTATCAAGGTCGCTTGTTTTTTAGGTGGCGGTTTCCAATATTGGTTTATTTTTGGTCCAGAACCCTGAAGAAATAGAGCATCAGATATGCTACTGAATCCTAGTCCCCCCTTATAAGCATTGGCTGACTGTAGGGAAGAGAAAGGTATCTCTTGCCCCCTCTCTGTTTGTCTTTCTGGCCCCTCATATTCTTGTAGTTTAAAATATACATCGAATATTTTCTTTCTTCCATTATATTTTTGGTTCTTAGTTATATTCTTTAACTTACTTAATCGTTCAGCGTAATCAAGACAATAGTTTTTATATACCTCTATTGGTATACCTGAAAGAATATTCTTTTGAGACTTTATCTTTACATCTCTTAATAGATTCTCTGCTTTCTTTATGATTTTATTATAGGGTCTCATATATATATAGGGTTTAGCTCCTAACTAACTGTCATTAAACAGGTATTATAACATATATATATTTATATTTCAAGTCTTTATTAATCCTTTTATATCAGTAACTTAGCACATAAACCCTAGTATAGTAGAAGAATAAAAAACTTTATGGACCTCGAAGACAAACTGCAACGCAAGTCAAGGCGCATTAAGCGTCGTAACTTTGTAGCCAAGAACAACAGGCACAAAGGCAAGCGCCATGCAGCCGCTTCCGACTACAGGCGCAAGCCCAAGTATCCTCATGCCTCCATGTATGAGTCCTGATCAGCACCCATATCAAGAAAGAAGGAGTGCAATACAGTTGTCGGAATCTCTATGTTCTCGGCTAGCACCTCTGCTGAATGGCAATCCCATCCCAGTTCACAGTAGAAATTATACAGCTTAGTTCTTAATACCTCTTCTATTGTTGAGTCATCCATTACGCTACCTCTCTTGTTAGATATTTAACTGCCTTGCTTGCATCGGCTGCTGCCTTGAAGACGAATGATGTATCATCCTTCAAATGCTTCAGCCAACTCTGAATATAGCTGGTATGCTGTAGTTTGTCAAGGGGTACGCCCAATGATGCACAAACCATTGCGGCCCCTAACTCAGCGACCAGTTCCTCATAAGCATAAGATGGTTTATTCCTGTCCAACCTATGCTTGGCTCCCGTAGCATGGATACCTTCGTGAGCCTTGGTCGATTCCCTTTCATTCTCATCTGTAAATGCGCTGTCCTTGGGCAGGCAGATCGCATCCTTTGATGGAATGTAACAGGCACGATCACCACCTAGACTAACACCACCCTTAAGGTCTAGGTTCTGTAACATCTCTTCGATCTCTGTATGTGGATCGAACCCATCCATTGATTCATCTGGCTCGACATCAGGTAGACCAATGATCTGTTCACGGTTCCATATAGTATAAGTTTTTCTTATACAATAGCGTTCCTTCTCATTGTCGTTCTTCGTCAAGCAGCCTACCTCTTTAGATACTGGCTTGAAGTATACTATCTCGGTTCCTTTCCTGAATTCCTCGGTAGGAATTGGTCTGTCAAGGCCAGTCGCTTTGATTGCACCTCTCTTAGTGTACCAATCATTTGATTGATACTCTGAGAACTGAGTGATGAGCCAGTTAATACCAGTGTAGGTATGACCTGTCTCTCCGTTATGATGCGACATCAAGAGTGCATTGGTACTGCCATCCTTGACCCATTGTTGGTGCCAGGGTGGTACTCCTGCCTCAAGACTAGCAATCACTTGGTTGGTTACTTTAGCTTCTAAGTCTTTGATATTCATAGGTTATTCCTCATATATCAGTGGAAATCCTGCTTCTAAATAAGCCAGTTCTTCCTCATTATCAGTAACTTGCATCCATTCATGTTCTTGTTCCAACAGTGCATCATGTTGCCGCTCATCATCAAGCAGTCCTTGCTTATGTAATTTATAACGCTTCCATTCAATTACGTCTTCCTTAGTATCAGGTGGACTAAGGGGCGGTTCAGTCGTTAAGGGTTTCATTAGTATGTATAATCCTGCAGTATTTGTGAGTGTAATTCTTCCGTATCAGATAGTAAGAACTTAATAATCTCTCTCAGTTTAATATATCGCCTCCATAAGTTATCACATTCTTCATTCTTCATTTCTAATTCGTTCTTTAGGCGCTTAACTTCCCTGTTTTGTTCTTCAAGAGCTTCACTGCAAGGAAGGACAGGCTCCTTTTCTTCATCATCTGAAGAAGCAAATACTAATTCATCGTCACCAAACAATTCTTTCTCTAGGTCTACAATTTTACCTGTTCCGCTACAACTTGGACAAATTGTATCTGATATTAAATTATCACCCATGATTAACCTCCGTCGACAGTTGTGTTACAGGCGTGGCCGTCCTCATCTTCGAAGACATTATACTCACGACCCTCTTCAAGACCATTCCAATTATACTGGTCAGGTGGATCAGTGTCAACATTCGATGGGTCATCGCGCAGTATCTCGAAGTCTCTTATATGACCTATTGCTATCTCAACAAAAGACTTTAACTCATCTAGAGTAAATACAGCAGTAGTATAACTCTCGTCTATATCACCATGACCATCATCCCTGTCATGGTTAGTAAAGGGAATCTGTTCATCGAATGTTACGACTACAAATCTACCATAAGGTTTCTCATCTAGCATTTTAATCTTCATTTAATCTGCCTCTCTGTTATATATACTGATATAAATAGGCTAATGCCAGCAGTCCAACAAAACAACAAGCTACAATTGCAAAGTATAAATCACTGTTCATTTAATCTGCCTCTCTGTTAAAAGGCAGTGATAACGGGATGCCAGCCCGACTGAGATCAACCCGCAAGACCAGTGGCCTTGATTGTAGGGAAGTTCTCCTTCACCCATTCGTGGGCAACATCAGCGATTGGTGCAGTCCAGCCCCACATCGAAGCACCAACGAAGGAATCAGCAACTTCATCTGACACCGTGTGTACATCACCGTCTATCATTGGAACTGGCAGACGGTAACCTGATTGAAGGTAGGTGATAACAACTCTCTCACCTTCCTTACCTGGCAGTGATGGTTCTTTGGCAAACACTTCGATCATATTGCTTTCTCCGTTACGTTGATCCATGCAAGTATTATATATTGTTCCACGTGTAACACAATACCTATATGCGACATGTTCTGTCCTAAATACGACACAAAAAATCCAACAGCCTAATGCTCTGATGTCGCTACGCTCCATCATCTTTTCCTGATCAACTGCTGTTATTAATCCCTCGCCAGTCTGATTATATGCCCTCACTTCTCAGGGCTATGTTGCGCCCTGTACATCGCTTGGACTTGCTGACTACACTCAGGGTTCATCTGACCGGGGGAGCAGAGAAGCCCAGAATAATACATGATATTTAGTTTACCTTTTAATCCTTAATTTCTAATACAATTCCTCGATTGTATCACAAATTCTAGTGATTGTCAAGTTTACTTTTGCCTCTCTTCTGCCTCTCTACTTCATATGTACTCCGGCTGTTCGCCGTTTGAGGTTTGAGTAGGCCGTATCGTTTGCAGTTGTTCTGAATCCTGCCCCCTATAGAGAGAGACGGCAGGTTATCAGAGGGCGACCAAAAAAAGGGGAGAGCCTGACCGAAGCCAGACCCTCCCAGTTATTACTTACGATACTTCCCAAGCCACCTGTCCATTCAACCTCTTCTGCATAGCAACGAGTTCGAACCTCTTGGGCATCAACTCCAGAGAACCAACCAGATCGATATATTTAATCATCCCAGTTATCCTCTGCGCTATAGCATCAACCAGATCATCGGGATATTCCTCGCAGTTCCCATGCCTAAGTTCAGCTATAACCTCAGTCTCAACTGCACTACCAAACTCAAGCCAGTCGCCGTAACTCTTTCCAGCTTGTTGGTTTAGCATCTGAACTGAGTATTCCCTAGCCTTCTCAACTGAGTCAAACATGGGCTGTGTAGCTTCAACCCACCGAGCAATATCACTCTCAGAGTGACTCGGATTCTCATTAAGCCCAGTTAAGTAAATCACTTGAGCCTTAACAAGTTCCTCATCATCTTGAATGTTGATAGTGCGTAGAACCTTTACCCACTTCTCAACCTCGGCTAGGTTGTCTTTCTTGACGTGTGATTCGGAGTCAAATTTACTACCTTCCTCCGGCACCTCTTGAAAGTTCCGAGATGGGCTTTTTCTTTTCTGTACTTGCATGGCATGACCGAGGCACTTATTCGCACAGGTTCGGAACAGCCATTCTTTGTCACTATCTTCACAAACTGCCAAAAATGTATCTAGTATAAACATGGTATTTGTAACTCCTGTTACTTGATTGTGGCGTAGTTGCCATTTGTATATTAGCACGTAGTATTTTCTTAGTCAAGAGAAGACGTTGATGTGTTTATCTCTTTACTTAGAAAATCACGTGATAGAATACAAATAGCAATGGAGCCATTAGGCCTAGTGTTGTCCGTCCTACTCCTTTGTTTGTACCGAGTAGAGGACATAAGCGGAAATCTCGGAAGCATTCAGAACATAGCCATTATAACCAACAGCCTATCTGAACATTTACATAGGATGATACAAACGAATATCCTACATAAATGTCCAGACCAATTTAATCTTACGATTAAGATATAACTAAGAAATAGTATATAGATTACACACACTCACACGCTGTTGAGAAGGGAGCGAAGCGACAGCCTTCAGGGTTGTGCCGAGGAACGAGGCTCTGCTGTTGGGCGCGATGTGTTCCGAGCGCATTAGGACGAACCCGTTGTACCGGGAGTCCGTGTGACCGAGGAACGAGGGCACGGGGGGGCAGTATTGAGGGGGGCACCCCCTTGTAGATTTGTATATATATATATATTCTCCCCACTCACCAAAGGGAGTTTTCAAGTAACATAAGGAATATCTAATATGCCTACAAGAACAACTAAAAAAGGAAAGAAGGTTCATTACCCTTATACCAAGAAGGGTCAAGCTGCCTATAAGCGAGCAATGAAAGGAAGTCGAAAGAGGGGATAATGGCTGAACCATATTCTACGGTATTTGATCCTACACGATCCTTAGATAACGTTTTAAAACTTGGTTATAATCCTAAAGCATTAGGGGTGTTGTCTGGTGCGCCTATACGCTGGGGCAATCAGCCTTCAGGTGTTAGTGGTGGCGCTAGAGACAGTGGAGAGTATAATATTCTGAGTATACAGAATACGCTGGAGACTGCTGCCGACCCTGGCATATGGGATTCTTTAAAGGACTATTTTCGTGTACCTTTGACAGGGGATCGTATCATTCCTACCGCAGAAGATAACTTAAATATGGCTCGGATGCTCGGTATACCAGGTACCTCAGATTACGGTGGTGGTATAGCGGAACAGTCTGCTCGGCAGGTATTGCCCGTTCTTGAGGGGATGACAAATCAAGAGCCTGAACCAGAAGGTGGCATGTGGAATTCGATTAGAGATTTTTTCATTCAACCCGCTGGGGCGCAATCTGATGTTCCTGATGAAGACCTGTTCTGGGTGCCACCATTGAAAGGTAAACCAGTATATCCTCCAGGTTTCAGGCAAGAGACTATAGATATTTTAGAGGATAATCCAGGCTTAGACTCAGATATGGTAAGGCACTATGTCATAGGAAAGGAGATTGGTGAAAAATGGGGGCCAACTTTAGGTAGTATAGGAGCCTATGCAAAAGAGGCTTTAGATTGGATGTGGCCGGGTAGTAGGGCTGGGTTCTCTCTTGATGACCTTCTTGCGGGAGAAGCAGGTATAAAAGGAAAATCAGTTCAAGAGGCACTTGATGCTGGAGTGTTTAAGCATACAGAGCCACGTATTACTGGGTATGGTCAGGGATTATGGGATGATGTTAGTAGAAAAGCAGAAACGCTTGGCATTGATCTGAGTCCAGCGGAAAGGCTTAAAGGTTTTTTTGATTCCCCATTCCGCATGCAACATGAAGCCAGAGGTCCAAGCGGCCCTAGCAGGAGAACAAACATTCAAAGAGGCGGCTATATAGGTAGCACTCCAACTGAATATAGTGCGCCTTTGGAAGGTATGTTTCGCACACCAATAACATTTTCTGAAATCAGCCATACTGATCCAGGTGTTGGTGGAGATGAAATACCTGAGATTGTGTATAATATGCCTGTAATATCTGGAGAACAATTACTACGAGATCAAGGGATTACATCTGAGATGCCTATACTTAATCCCTTTGAGGCTCCTGATGATTTGATGATAGAGGATCTTATATATAATCCTCCTTTCGCAGCCGCTAAAGAGTTAATTCCAGATATAACTCCAGAGAGATTTGATGACTTTGTAACTGAAGCTATTCTAGGAATTGATAAGCCTTCAGAGGTAGAAGATTTTTCTGCCATTCAAGAAAGGGCTGATCAAGAAAGAGCGGAAAGAGAGAGAGCGCAAGTAAGGGCAGATAATCAAAGACGAGCAGAAGAATCTAGAGAAGCACAGGACAGAGCCAGGGAAAATAGAGAAAAGCAAGAAGCTCAGGCTGAAAAAGCTAGAGTTATAGCAGAGAGGTCAAAGGCAGCAGATGATAGAAAATCAGCGGCAAGAGCGCAAGCAAGGGCTGATGCTGCAGCTAAGAAAGAAAGACAGGCTACAATACAAAGACAAGAGGATAACAGACGTAGACAGGCTACAGAAAGAGCAGCAGCGGCTCAAAGACAGGCTGAACAGCAAAGAGAGCGACAGGCTGCAGCAAGAGCAAGGAATATTGCAGCAGAGAATAGGTTAAGATCCGCTATGGGAGGTACTAACTATGCTGCTTATTTGAGGAGAGGTAAGTAACATCTGGTATAAGATAATGACAGAGCGACAAGATAAGTTTATTGAACACTATTCCATAACTGGCAATGCTACTGATTCTGCTATAAAGGCAGGTTACTCTGAGAAGACAGCCAAGCAGAAGGGATATGAACTAAAAAATATTTTAAGAGAGCAAATTAATGATCAGACTCAAAAAGTTCTTGCAGACAAGATACCCTCAAGTCTTCACTTTCTATCTGAACTGGCGGAGAAAGCCGAAAGCGAGAGTGTCCGCCTTGGAGCCATCAAGGACTTACTGGACAGAGCGGGATTGAAACCTGTAGAGAGAATCGAGCAAACCAATATAGAACAAATGTCGAATGAAGAAATCCAAAGGGAACTCGACGCACTCCTCAAACACTAGGGCATTAGAACTCCTGCGGGAGCAGAGACAGCGTGAGCGCTATTCTAGGATCGATTCTTATGACCCTTACCCCTACCAGCTAAAGTTCCACAAAACAGGCTCAGAGGCCAACCAGAGGCTTCTGATGGCGGCTAACCGTATAGGCAAGAGTTATTGCGGTAGCATGGAGTTAAGTTATCACCTTACAGGTCTGTATCCTGATTGGTGGGAAGGGCGAGTATATAAGCAGCCTATCACAGCATGGGCTGGTGGTGTTTCAAATGAGACAACCAGAGATATTGTCCAGTTTGAATTACTGGGTTCCCCCGATGACCCAGACGCTTTTGGTTCCGGTACTGTACCGAAAAATCTAATAATAAAGACCGAAAGGAAGCCTGGGGTTCCAAACGCAAAGAGCGTGGCACTGATTCGCCATGTCTCTGGTGGGAACTCTTCTTTATTTTTCAAAGCCTATGAGATGGGTGTAGAGAAATGGCAGGGTCGTAGTGTAGATTGCATCTGGTTGGACGAGGAACCATCCAGGGATATCTATTCTCAGGCCGTTACGAGGACATTAGACCGCAGGGGGATGGTTTATATGACCTTTACGCCAGAGGCGGGGATGACAGAGACAGTAGCATCCTTTATGAATCACCTTCAGAGTGGTCAGGCACTTGTAAATGCGACATGGGATGACGCATCTGAGCAAGTTACCTCTAAGAGTGGTGAGAAGGGCCATTTAAATAAGGTGGTTATGGAGCAGATTCTCTCCTCATATAGCCCACATGAGAGAGAAATGCGTAAGAATGGCAGACCTTCTATTGGTTCTGGCCTTATTTTTCCTCTAAATGAGGAGAAAATCATGGTTGATCCCCTATATTTGGAGGATCATTGGCCCAGAATAGCAGCAATAGACTTCGGATGGGACCATCCTACCGCCGTAGTGTGGTGTGCCATAGATACAGAAGGGGAAATGTTCTATGTTTATGACTGTTATAGGGCATCCAAGGCTAGTCCAGCGGTACATTCAGAGGTAATCAGGGGAAGACCACACTTCATTCCTATTGCCTACCCACATGACGGAAATAGGCGAGATTCGATGGGAAATCCAGGACTTGCCGACCAATACAGGAACTTAGGGTGCAACTTTCTCCTTGAACACTTCACTAATCCGCCTGCATTGGGCAATAATAAGGGTTCAAACTCCATAGAAGAGGGGTTAATGGCAATGATCCAAGCTATGGAGAGTGGTAAATTCAAGGTATTCTCTACTCTTGGTGACTGGTTTGAAGAATTCAGGATGTATCATAGGAAACAGAACAAGGTAGTTCCTTTCAGGGATGACCTTATGAGTGCAACAAGGTACGCTTTCCAATCCCAGAGGTTTGCGGTTGCTGGTAAAGATCCAACATGGACACAGGATGTCGAATATAGGAACTACGGAATTATTTAATGGCAAAGATTACTGAAGAAGAATTAGTAGCCAGAATACAGAGTGAGATCACTGACTCTCTTGGCTATGGTGATACGGTTTCACAACATCGTGAGAAGGCGATGGAGTATTATCATGGTCAGCCCTTTGGAAATGAGGTTGAAGGGCGTAGCCAGTATGTGGACTCTACTGTTCAGGATACGATAGAGTGGATCAAGCCTTCTTTGATGAGGGTGTTTGCATCTGGTGATGAGATGGTTAAGTTCTCTCCTCATGGCCCTGAAGATGTACCTATGGCAGAACAAGCTACGGACTATGTGAACTATGTGTTTACCAAAGATAATCCCGGTTGGGAAATTCTGTACTCTTGGTTCACTGATGCTTTGCTTTCCAAGAATGGAATAGTCAAAGTATGGTGGGATGACTATGATGAAGCTCAGAGAGAGGAGTATACACATCTTGATGATATGGAGTTTAATCTTCTTCTCAGCAATCCTGACGTAGAAGTTATTGAGCATACTCCATATGCAGAAGATATAGAAACATATAACGATGTAGTTATTTCTAGGCGTAGATCAATTGGTAGGGTAAGGATAGAGAACGTACCACCATCTGAGTTCCTTATTTCAAGGGATGCAAAGACAATACAGGATGCCAGATTTGTTTGTCATAGAGTGCAGAAGACCTTATCTCAATTGAGGGAGATGTATCCAGATCAAAGCCTTGATCCGGAGACTCTTGGTTCTGGTGAGGATAATGACTTTGATCTATTTGGAGAGAAGGCAGCAAGGCATGAGTTCGATAACAGTTATCATTTTAATATCAGCGAGAGTCCTACTGAAGAGGCTCTGAGGAAATACTGGTTACATGAGTCATTCCTTCAAACTGATTATGATGGTGATGGGATTGTTGAACTTAGGAAAGTCTGTACGGTTGGAGATTATGTCCTTGCAAATGACGAGATAGATTCTGTTCCCTTTGTTTCCATTACTCCAATAAAGGTTCCGCATAAGTTCTTCGGGGTGTCCGTTGCTGATCTGGTGATGGACTTACAATTATACAAGAGTGTATTGATGCGTAACCTCTTGGATAATATGTACAACCAGAACTTTGGCAGGTACGCGGTGCTAGAGGGTCAGGCCAACCTGGATGACCTTCTTACGCAAAGACCAGGCGGGGTAGTCAGAGTTAAGTCACCTAACGCAGTAATGCCGTTAGCTACTCCCCCACTAGAACCTTATTCATTTCAGATGCTAGAGTATCTTGATGGAGTAAGAGAGTCCAGGGCTGGTGTGTCGAAGATGTCACAAGGTATGAACGAGAGTGCATTGACCTCGCATACTACGGCTACCGCTGTTAATGCAGTTATGGGTGCAGCGCAGAGTAGGGTAGAGTTAATTGCCAGAAACTTTGCAGAGACTGGCGTAAAAGATTTAATGCTTACTATCTATGGGTTATTAATGAAGAACCAAGATCACCAGAGAGTGATCATGCTAAGAAATCAGTGGGTTCCCGTGCGTCCTGATGCATGGAGTGATAAGATGGATTGTACTGTGTCTGTTGCCTTGGGCAGTGGTAATAAGGATCAACAGATGATGCACCTTTCCAGGATGTTGCAGTTTGCAGGAGAGGCGATGAAGGGTGGACTGAGAATCGTTAATGAGCAGAATATGTATAACCTTGGGGCATCCCTTGTGAAAGCAATGGGGTTCCAAAACGTTGATGATTTTCTAACTAACCCTGCAAACATTCCACCAAAGCAAGGATCATCACCACAAGAACAGATGCAGCAAATGGAAATGCAGATTAAGCAGAAGGAGTTAGAGATTAAATCTGCTGAGGTACAAATCAAGGCCCAGAAAGTTCAACAGGATGCTCAAGAAGCTGCCGTAGATGCACAGTTAAAGATGGCAGAACTACAGTTAGAGCGTGAACAGAAACGAGCCGTAGCCATAGGAGCCACATGAGCGACGATCATAGGGAAGAAAGAGCAAAGAGCCTTTTAAGTAATCCGCTGTTTAATGAAGCATTTGATGAGTTAAGAAAAGATTTAATGAATCGCTGGGAATCCAGCGGTTCGTCAGAGTTGGAAGCTAGAGAATCAATCTGGCTTGCCATGCGACTGCTTGATAGACTTCATGGTCATATAAAGTCCATAGTTGAAACAGGACACATGAACAAGGTCATGTCACAGCAACACCCTTTCATCTGATAAGAGGAATTTAATTATGGCGGATAAGCAACCAGCCCCGCAAGCACACGAAGATCCGTCGCAACCTGGAAGTTTATGGGAAGCGCAATCGGCAATACTTGGATTATTGGAACCTGAAGAGGAGACACCAAAAGAAGAGGAAGCCAAACCTGAAGAAAGTGAAGAGTCTACTGAGGAAACTCAAGACGAATTACCGGAAGAGGAAACTGAAGAAGTTGAATCTGAAGAGGAAGAATCTGAGGAGGAAGACGTTTCAGAAGAATCCGATGAGGAAGAAGAACCTGAAGAGGAGGACGACACACCTGAACTCTATACCGTAAGGGTAAATGGAGAAGACCATCAGGTAACTGCCGAAGAACTTGTAAAGGGATACTCTCGTCAAGCGGATTATACAAAGAAAACACAAGAGCTGAGTCAGTACCGCCAGCAACTAGATGAGGCAGCGCAGTTCTACCAGCAGGAAGTTGCGGCGACTCAGGAGGCTCGACAGCAGTACATAAGTTCCATAGCGGGTGCAGTACAGTTAAATCTCTCCTCGCTAAAGGAATATGAAAACATTGACTGGGAGCGATTGAAGACGGAAGATAAGGAGGAATACCTTACTAAACGTGATGAATATCGTGAAGCCCAGGCTAATGTTGAGAAACTAAAACAGACTTACGATCAAGAATCCCAGCATCAGGCTGCTGAACAACAGCAGCAGTTTCAACAGTGGGCGCAAGGTGAACACGCAAAGCTGGTAAGTATTATACCAGACTGGGGTGTACCTCAAAAGCAACAAGCTATTGCTAAAGAACTCAGAGAGTTCGCGTTTACTAAGGGATTCCAGGAAGAGGAATTAAAACAACTCTTCGATCATCGTTCAATTCTTATTTTGATGCAAGCAAAGGCTTGGGAAGAAGATCAGAAAAGAGCCAAAGGTATTAAGGCTAAGAAGATCAAGAACAAGCCAAAGGTTGCCAGGAGTGGGAAGGGTACTACTAAGTCTGACAGTTCAAAATCAAAAAGTACTGCAAAAATGAAACGCTTACGGCAAACTGGTAACGTCGATGACGCAGCCTCTTTGCTGGAAGATTTATTTAATTCCTAAAAAGGAGATAACAAATGGCTATTGCTACAAATACGTCAACGACCTATAGTTCCGTTGCTATTCGTGAACAATTGTCAGACGTGATTTACAATATCGCTCCTATGGATACACCCTTCATGTCAGGTTGTGCAAAAGAAACAGCAGAAAATACTTTCTTTGAATGGCAAGTGGATACGATTACCGCTGGCGCGGCTAACCGTAAACTTGAGGGCGATGACAGCATTGCTGCCACCGCACGGGTGCTTCCTACGAGGCTGGGAAATTACTGCCAGATATCACAGTACGTGAACCAAACATCTGGAACTGACGACGCAGTGAACTATGCCGGTCACGGCAAACATCAAGCCTATCAATTGGCTAAGAACGGCAAGCGCATGAAAAGAGACATGGAATCCATGTTGCTTCAGAACATTGTACGAAGTGCTGGCAGCACGACCGCTGCTAGAGCCTCGGCTGGTGTTCCTGCATGGCTTGCTACCAACTATGTATCCATGAACCCCACTAGTGGTTCACCTGCTGCTGGTGCAACAGGCACGACTGCGATGACTGAAGCTACTGCTACTGCTTCCATTACGGAAGCTGGCATTAAGAATGTCATCAAAGACTGCTATGATGCTGGTGGTAGTCCTGACTTGATCTTGGCTCCGTCTGCTATTAAGCAGGCGATCTCTGATCTAGCACAGTCAGTATCATCTCTTCAGACTAATACGAAGGGTGATGCTCCTGCTCACGTTGTTGCAGCGGTTGATGTTTATGTCAGCGATTTTGGAACTTTCAGAATCCTGAGTGACCGTAATATGAACAGCACTGAGCATGTGTTCTTTTTGGATATGGACTTTTGGGCGCTTGCATGGCTCCGTCCTTTCCAGACTGTCGAACTTGCGAAGACTGGTGATGCTCATAAGCAGCTTTTGGTTGCTGAGTATGGCCTAGTCGCCAAGAACGAGAAGTCAAGCGGTATCCTTGCTGACGCAAAGGCGTAATAAGTATCGGGGGCGGGGAAACTCGCCCCCATCTTATGCAAGAATTAGAAACTAACTGTCCTAATATACAGGACGAATATGGCGGCAAGGTCATATTTCCATTTGGGCCGTGTATATACCAGAACTTTATCTCTGATGACCTTAGAGATTCTCTTCTTGAGGAAGGAAAGAGAATCAGAAATAAAGATCATGAGTATAATCAGAAGCTAGCTGGCAATATGTATTTCGGTGGTTCATATGATTATGATAACGAATACATGGTAAAGGTTTTTCCTGAGTTCCTTAAGATTCTTTTCCAGTGGTTTGATTTCATGGTGTACCATTATGACGGTGGCCGTGTAAATTTTGCACCAGGAAAAGATGACTTAGAGGTTAATCTGGACACTCTATGGATAAACTTTCAAAGACGTTACGATCATAACCCACCTCATCAGCATCATGGCATTGTTTCGTTTGTTGTGTATCTGGATGTGCCAGAGAAGATATTTACCGAACAAGCAAAGTCTAATGTTCAAGATGCTGGACATATAATATTCAAGTATGGGGAATCAATAAGCCCACTTAGTGTTAGTATGTGGAATGTAACTCCTCAGAATAATCTAATCCTCATGTTTCCTGCTACCCTGGATCATATGGTTCATCCATTCTGGGTAGACGAGGAACGTGTAAGCGTATCTGGAAACTTTACATTAACTGACAGAATTGTATTAAGTCAAAACGGAGCATAGAAATGGAAACTGACTCTGATTTTAAAGCGATTGCCAAAAAGATGGTAAAGGGGAAGAAGGCCACCGCTAAAGCAGCAAAGCCTAAAGAGCCAACTGATGCTATGGGTTGGTTAAGGAAGGCATATATTGACAATGATCCTAAAGATGGTGCGCCAAAAGTGGGGAATATAGGATATGTCTAAAAGATTAGTCGTAGATACAGAGCCTTGGCGCAGAACTGATTTTCATTATGATGAGTCTGATGATAAGTTTACTCTGAATACAGTTCAGGATGCACAGCCTATTGTTGATGAAAACAAAAGGAAGATGAACCAATATGGTGATAAGTTATCTGTAGGTAAAAGAGGCGAGTGGCATCATGCTGCAAGCATACCTATCAACATCTGGGATCAATGGATGCAGGATACTAATGGTGCCATTGAGAAAGACTCTAAACTTCTTGCTGCTTATCTTAATAATCCAGACTATAAGTATTTCAAAGTAGCACCAACAAATATCTAAAGGGTATAAATTATGTATAGACAAAGTGACGACGGTAGTTTCAACAGGTGGGATGTGCAGAGTGTCGTAACAGTAGGCGCATCTGCTGTCGCAACGAATGTTAGTACCGCTAAAATACTAGGTATCCATACGGATGGGGAGATTTATTTTAACTTCTCTTCATCTTCCAGCGCATCTGTTAGCACTGCTAACGATCTGAAGCTTTCTGCTGGACTTACATTCATTAACGTACCTAAGTTCTCTGGGCAGGGTGTATCTCAGTACCTGCATCACCAGAGAGTAGGTGGTTCTAATGTAAGTATGCGACTGGTTCATGTCTGATGGCGATAGGGACGTTCGCGCAGCTTAAAACCGCGACCGCAAATTGGTTAGACAGAAGTGATCTAACTGATCGTATACCAGAGTTTATCACTCTGGCAGAAGCCAGGTTTAATCGTAATCTTAGGATTAGGGATATGGAAACTGTCTCTACGGCTATCTCTACGGCTGCTGGAACAAGGGAATATTCATTGCCTACTGGGTTTGTGCAGATGAAAGAGTTTCATTTGTCTACTGACCCTATAACTCCATTATCTTACATTACCCCAGAGATGATGTCGAGATTGTGGGCGGGAAGCGCGAAGTCTAAACCACAAGTGTTTACAATTATAGCAGATAATGTAAGGCTGGGTCCAAATCCAGATGCAGTGTATACCACATCAATGCTTTACTATAAAACGTTTACTGCTTTGTCTGACTCAGCAACAACAAATGATATGCTGACTAATAATCCAGATGTATATTTATATGGCACATTGTTAGAGGCAGAACCATTCTTAGGTAATGATCAGAGAGTTCCATTATGGTTGGCTGCTTTCCAAAAAGCAGTAGATGATATACAAAACCAAGATAATAAAGATCGTCACTCAGGCTCACAACTCAGGGTTATGAATACTGGCGGATATCCGTGAGGTGAATAATAATGTTAAATAATTTTGCAGCAACACAGGGCGGTGGAACAGGCACAGTAACCACCACCACAATTCTTGACGGCACTATTGCTAATGCAGATGTAGCATCTGATGCAGCCATTGCTATTAGTAAAATTAATCTCGGTAACACTTTGGAGATGGAGACTTCTTCTGGCGACCAGATATTTGAAATGGATAATAATGCTTCCAATTCTTCAAATTTTCAAATTAATAATGGCGCAGGTAATGCTAGGGCTGATTTCTATTTAGATGGCAGTGCCATTCTTACACTGAAAAATCAAATGGTAGGGATTGGTGATACCAGCCCTTCATACGCCCTTGATGTCAATAACACTGGCAGATTTACGAGCGACCTTATAGTTGGCGGAAACCTAACAGTAGGAGATGGCGGAGCAGAGGATCAGAAGGTTGTTTTTGACGGGAATGCACTGGACTTCCACGTTGCACTTGATGACTCAGCCGACGATCTTGTGATAGGAACAGGATCTACTGCTGGCACAGCTACCTTAGTATCCATTAATGGCGATGGAACAGGAACAATATTCGCGCAGCCGAAAGTTACTATAGGTGATGCTACAGCCGAAGATACCATGCTTGCTTTTGATGGCAACGCTTTGGACTTTCACATTTCATTAGACGACTCTGCTGATGACTTAGTTATCGGTACGGGTACGACTGCTGGTAGTAATACTCTGATCTCTGTAAATGGTGATGGGTCAGAAACTAAGTTTAACCAGCCCAAGATAACTATCGGTGATGCAACCGCTGAAGACACTTATATTATCTTTGATGGTAATGCACAGGATTTCCGTATTGGACTCGACGATGGTACAGACACGCTAGAGATTGGTGGAGGCGCAGCACATGGAACTGCTGCCGGTATATCAATGGACGTTAATGGTGATATGACATTAGGCGGTGGAATTGCTTGCGCGGATGAGGAAATTAGCAGGCCTAAGTTTAAGGATTATGCTGAAACCATAAACGCGCTTGGCGATCTCGGGGGCGGTACTGATGCAATTGATTACACCGCTGGCAACGTAGTTTCTGCGACGGTATCAACCAGCACACAGACTTTTACGTTTACTAACCCACCGGCAAATGGAATAGCCGGATCATTCACCCTGTTTCTTACCAATGGTGGATCACAAACTGTGAACTGGCCGGGATCAGTTGACTGGGCCGGTGGAAGCGCACCCTCCCTGACATCTTCTGGTGTAGACGTTCTTACCTTTACGACTCTGGATGCAGGAACTATATGGTATGGATTCGCCGCTGGCACGGATATGAAGTGAGAAATTAACTATGGCAAAAGAAACTGCAACATACATTAGCCAACTGGTAGCAACTAATCCTGTTGCTTCAGACTCTGTATCAGTTGGTGATGATCATCTTAGGATGCTCAAAACTGTTCTAAAGACGCAGTTCAGCGGCCTTTCTGGAACAACTGCTGTTACTGCTTCAGAAGCAGAGATGAACTATCTTGATATTGCTACGCTTGGTACGTCAGCAGATTCAAAAGTTCTTACACAGGCTTCTGGTGTTGTTACGATTGCTGGTGATGTAGTTGTTAGCGGAACTACACCAAAGGTAACTATTGGGGACGCGGGTGCAGAGGACACCATGCTTGCTTTTGATGGAAACGCTGTTGACTTTCATGTTGGCCTTGATGATTCTGCTGACGATCTTGTAATTGGAACTGGCACAACCGCTGGAACTGCAACAGCAATTATGGTTGATGGTGGCGGTACTCTGGCAACTACCTTTTATGGCGATGTTACAATGGGTGGCACAACGCCTACTCTGACTATTGGAGATGCTGGAGCAGAAGATACTAAGATTGTCTTTGATGGTAACGCCAAAGACTTCTATGTAGCACTTGATGATTCAGCAGATAAATTGCTTATTGGGGAAGGGTCTACTGTCGGCACTAATCCCATCCTTACCATAACTGATGATACTGTTACGGTTGGGGATGGAGCAGCGGTTGATACTTATCTCAACTTTGACGGTAACGCAGTTGATTATCGTGTAGGTCTTGATGATGGAACAGACAAGTTAGAGATTGGTGCTGGTACAGCACACGGAACAACTGCCGCAATTGCTATTGATTCAGCAGCAGATATGGTTTTAGGCGGTTATATCAACTTCCAAGACGAACAAGCTATAAGACCGGACTTAAAGGATTACGCAGAAACAGTAAATACTTTAGGTGATCTTGGTGGCGGCACTGACGCAATTGACATCAGCGTAGGAAATGTTGTTACTGCAACTGTGTCGACAAGCACACAAACTTTTACCTTTACCAACCCTTCCGCTAATGGTAAAGCCTGTTCATTTACATTGATCTTAACTAATGGTGGTTCTCAAACTGTTAATTGGCCCGGATCAGTAGATTGGGCAGGAGGCTCTGCTCCATCATTAACATCAAGTGGAATAGACATCTTGACATTTACAACTGTAGACGGTGGAACCATTTGGTACGGCTTTGCTGCCGGAACGGACATGAAGTGAGGAAAATATTATGCCATTAGGAGCAAACAAAGCCGCCATTATGGGAGTAGCCGGAGTATCTACCGGAGATGTCGTTCTGCTTGCTACGGAAAGTTTTACTAATCAAACATCGGTGACGTTTGATTCTGAAATTGATTCAACTTACAAGGAATACATTTTCAAGTTCTATAACATAAACCCTGCTACGGATGAGGCGCGTTTTAGTTTTCAAGCCAATGCTGTTGGAGGATCTGGCTACAACGAACCCATGGTTACCACCAATTTCAATGCGCGTCACCCGGAAAGCGATGCCGATAACGAATTTGTTTATGTATCCGCTAATGATCAGGATAATGATGATGCAGCGTTTCAGGATTTACAACGGGATCAGGGTAATGCTGCTGATGAATCTTGTGCTGGAGAATTACATTTGTTTAATCCGGCATCAACAGCCTATGTAAAGAACTTTTTCGCACGAATCCAAGGGCTTCATTCCACAAATAATGCTTTGGATATTTTTGTGGCGGGATACTTTAATACAACAGCAGCAATTGACGACATTCAATTTAAGTTTTCGTCAGGCAACTTCGACGGCAAGATAAAAATGTGGGGTGTAAAATAATTATGGCAATGAAACTATTAACAACCGTAGAGCTTGATAGCGATTCAGCTGCCTCATTTACTTCAAGCATAGATAGCACATATAAGCTTTATATATTTTCATGGCAAGCTCGACTTACAACAGACGAGAGAGGTTTTATGTTTAATGTAAGCACAGATGGTGGGAGCAATTACAATGTTAGGAAGGACACCACATTTTTTAACGCTTTTCACGCTGAAGACGATAGCGGCACTCCGAATGTGGCATACGATGCTGATTATGATGGGGCAAATATTACAACAACAGCTCAAGATTTGAATCGTAATTTCGGCAATGATGCAGATCAGAATGGAGTTGGGATAGTCAAGTTATTTAATCCTAGCAACACTACATACGTAAAGCATTTTACTTCAGAATCACAGAATTATGCAGCAAATAATGTATCATACCATGTTTTCATGGGAGGGTATGCCAATACTACTAGCGCAATAAACGCTGTTCAATTTTCATGTTCATCTGGTGTTGCTGTTGGTTTTGTTAAAATGTACGGAGTAGGCTAATGGGTATACCAACACTAATAAAAACACTGACTGCTTCTGGTGATACTTCACTTTCTTTTGTAGATGGAACTTCTGATGTAGTTCTTGACGGTACATATGATGAGTATATGTTCGTGTTTACGGATATTGGGCCTGCTACTGATGGGTCAATATTTTCTTTTCAGGTAAATGCTACAGATGATGCTGGTGGTGGTTACGACACAAGTCTTATCACTTCAACCTTTTTTAATGCACAGCATTCTGAGGCCGATGACGCTGCCACTTTGGCATATCACGCCGCTTCAGATTTGGCGCAAGGTTCTGGGTTTCAGCCACTAACTAGAAATATAGGCAATGGTAGTGATGAAAGTGCTGCTGGTATTCTGCATTTGTTTAGCCCATCAAGCACGACTTATGTGAAACATTTCTATGCGCGATTTAATAATATGTATCATGCGGATTATTCCATGGATAATTTTTGTGCCGGGTATATAAATGATACGACAGCAATTGATGAAATACAGTTCAAAATGGATTCCGGGAACTTTGACGGCGTAATTCAGTTATATGGCATAGCTTAACTTTAGGAGCAATTTAGATGGCAAGAACAAAAGTAGTAAACGGTGTAAGAATGAACCTGACACCGGAAGAAGAAACAGCAAGAGATGCTGAGGAGGCTGCATGGGAAGCCGGTGCTTTTGATCGCGCAATAGCGGGGTTAAGGCAGGATCGTAATCGCAAATTGGCTTCAACAGACTGGTATGCTCTTCAGGACGTAACCATGTCTGACGCAATGACAGCGTATCGTCAGGACTTGCGGGATCTTCCGGCGGGGTTAACTACCGTAGAGGAAGTAAAATCCGTTAGCTGGCCGGTAAAGCCGTAATATGGCTTTAATCCCGATAGATCAAGTCGGGCAGATTGGGATTGTCAAAGATATAAATGCTTGGCAATTGCCCAATAACGTCTGGACAGATGGTAATAACATCAGGGCAGAGCATGGAGCCATTCAAAAGACTCCAGGCTACAAAGAGGTTATGGCTTCCTGTCCTGTTGCACCCTACTATGTAACTAATTTAGTAGCTGGTACTACATCCTTTTGGATTGTGGGAGGGCTTACTAAAATATATGTGCATAATGGTTCTGCGTGGACTAATATAACCAGGCAGAGTGGCGGCTCAGACGTAAATTATAATACTACAGCTAAAGAGAATTGGACATCTACTATACTTGGTGGTGTTCTTATTATGTCTAATGGCAAGGATGTCCCCCAGTTCTGGGCATTAACGAATGGCATCCCAGTTATAACAACTAAGATGGCTGATCTTAGTAACTGGTCTGGGTCTACTCATTATCCGTTTTCTGTTAAGGCTTTCAGGTCTTTCTTAATTGCTCTTAATGTGTCAAAGGGTTCGACACATTATACAAGTTTAGTTAAATGGTCGCACGAAGCAGCTACTCAGGCTCTCCCATCCTCATGGGATGAAACGAGCGCAACAGTTGACGCTGGTGAGTATGAACTTGCTGACTCAAAAGGGGCCATTGTGGATGGTCTTCCTCTTGCAGACAAGTTTATGATCTATAAGCAGGATTCGATCTATGTTATGTCGTATGTGGGTGCTCCGTTTATCTTTGCATTCCGTCAACTCTCGCCAACTATTGGCGCGTTTGCTAAGAACTGCATAGCAGAATTTGATGACAAGCATTTTATTTTAGGTAATGGTGATATCTATGTTAATGACGGAATGAAAGTTCAGTCCATATTGCCACATAAAATGAGAGATTATTTGTTTAGCAGTATGAATGGTGATGAGGCTCAGAAGTCATTTGTTGCTGCTGACTATGGTGCTACCGAGATGTATGCTTGTTATGTGTCTTCATCTAACGTAACTAATGTGCAATGCGATAAGGCATTAGTATGGAACTGGGTAAATAATACTTTTACTGAGCGCGATCTTCCAGATTTAGGTTATATGTCATTTGGTGTTGAGGGTGATCCTCTTTCTTCTGCTTCCTGGTCTGCTGATACATCGACTTGGGCAAATAATTCTAAGAGATGGAGTGAGGCTGGTGCGTCTTCTTTCTTCAATACGGCTGGTAAGTCATTAGTTATGGCATCTCCAACCGACACTAAGATGTATAGGCATAATACCGGAAACACATCAGATGGCACTAATATGACTTCTTATATTGAGAGAACAGGTCTAACTGTAGATGAGTCAGGTCAGCCTAATCCATCGACAGTAAAGAAGGTTACATCTGTTTGGCCTAAGATGTCATCCTCAGATGCTAATACTGTGAACGTCTATGTAGGCGCACAGATGTCAACAGAGGAAAGTATTACATGGGAAGGCCCATATACCTTTAACCCTGATTCCCAATCAAAGGTTCCTGTTAGAGTTACAGGGAAATACATCGGTGTGAAATTTGAATCTACTGGCGATCAAACATGGAGACTGGACGGCTATGCCCTGGACTTAAAGAACGCAGGGAATAGAGGCTCCAAGATGAACTGATGGCTACCCATGTTGATAGAGTAGAAAGGTCTGTAACTCATTATGAACCAGGGCCACTGCCATTAAATCAGGAAGACTTAGGGCAGTATGTGGTAAATGAGCTTAAAAGGCTAGGAGATATTCTTTTAAACCAAGCAACCTTTAGACTGGAAAGAATACATGAAGCACCGGCAAGACCAAGAACAGGAGATATTAGATTCGCCGATGGATCAGACTGGAATCCAGGCTCGGGCGAAGGAATTTATTGGTACGGAACAAGCTGGAACAAACTGTAAGGTTGTATTAATCCAACCTGGCGACCTAGAGTTGGTGTGGGATGAGGTAGTTCCCCTTATAGAAGCTGCATTAAAGCACTCAGAGGGGGAAGTAATCCCTGAAGACTTAATAAAGCCTATTAAGATTGGAAAGATGCAGTTATGGGTGGCTTTATCTGATGGTGTAATTGCTGCAATGATTACAGAGATTGTAGTCTATCCGAGAAAGAGAGTATTAAGGGTTATTACAATAGCAGGTAAAGATGGTTATGGTATGAGCAGATGGTATGGATTCCTTCCATTGGTCGAAGGGTTCGCTCTAAACAATAACTGCTCATCCCTGGAAGCATGGACAAGAAAAGGAATGGCAAAGAAGCTAACAGACTGGGAACATAAATATATGGTAATTACCAAAGATTTGAAATCGAGGATGCAATAATGGCTAATGAATTTTTAAGATTGCCAGCAGGTTTAACTGAGGCAGATTATCCTGTTGCTGATAACCTGCTAGATTATACCCCACCTGATGTTAGGTGGCAAGCACCATTAGCGACCACAGGCTCGAATATCTTTGCTAATTATGTAAAGGCGCATCCTGATCTTTTAAGAGAGTATAACCGTAGACTTGCTAGACCAATGGGTGAGCCAGGTGCATTGCCAGAGAACGTATATGGCGCACCTTTGACTATGGCTGAATATGGATACAAGCATTGGGGCGATACTGGTCAGACCGAGGGGAGAACCCTTGCTCAGCCTCCTGTTCCGTGGGGCGACCCAGGTAGGTCGCCTCATATTGCTTATTATTATCCAGGCCCATTTAGGGATATTCCTGAAGACGCATCAGAGGAAGAACTTGAGAGATTGAGGGCATTGAACGCAGCCATTGCTGGAGCAGGGGGTTCACAGACGATTACTGGGGATGATGATGTAATACCAGATACTGGGGATGATGATGATGCTCCGCCGACACAGGGCGATCAAACACCACAACAAATAGTGAACCAGGCTATAGAGGATGATCCATCTTTAGGTATCCATCCCAATATTAATACAGGCCAAGGCATACCTACTGACACAGAATATCCCAGCGGTCATAATACATATACAGGCTGGTATATGGACCCCACTAACCAGTTTGGACATTATTGGGCCTTAAAGAACCAAGGTCAAAATTATGTATGGAATTTTGGCGCAGGAAGATATGACTACAATGGCGCTCCTGTATATTAAGAGGAAATAATTATGGCAGGTGGAACACAAGTAACTCAAACTACGACAGAACCTTGGCTGGAACAGCAGCAGTATCTGCAAAGAGGATT
>VTLG01011287.1_pt1 | contig 27675 bp, 41 predicted proteins | sample 4694571 | NCBI WGS metagenome assembly VTLG01 (sample SAMN12604809, study PRJNA352737) | marine metagenome | biome: ENVO:00000447; feature: ENVO:00000209|ENVO:00000569|ENVO:01000036; material: ENVO:00002151; isolation source: viral sequences binned using virsorter ...
AGAAAAAATTAATAAAATAACTAAAGTTAGAAAAGAAGTTTTACCTTCAGGAGACGAAGTAATAGGTGGAGGTCATACACATTTATGTTTAATTATAAATAATAATAATTTACCAGATACTCCTAAATGGCTATCTGAAATAGGCAAAGAACAATATGAATTAGTGGTAAAACAATTACAGGATCTAAATATGTTATACAAAGTAGATCTAAAATTGATTGAGGCCTATGCAAATTCTATGGCCCTGCACATTGAAGCAGAACAAAGTTTAAGAGTGCATGGGCGGATCATGGTTTATAAGGATGATGAGGGCAATCCAAAACATTCACAAGTAGTACCCATGCAAACTATATCAAAACAATCACTAGAGATGGCCCTAAAGATTGCACAAAATTTTGGCCTTACTCCATCCTCTAGAAGTAAAATATCTGCACCTCAAAAATTGGAGATCAAAGATAATGAGTTTAATTTTTTTAATGATTAATTATGGCGGTAAAAAAAAATGCATGGAGATATACTCCTAATAAAAGAAAAAAAAGAAAGGGCATACATAGTAAAAGTAAACAGAGTAAAAATAAAAACTCTGATAATTATATAAAAGTATCTAGAGGGCAGGGATGAAATATAAATACGATAAAAAAAAAGCGGATAGGGCAGTAAAATTTATAGAGAAATTTATTACTCATACCAAAGGAGAATTATCTGGTAAGGCATTTTTGTTGGAGGATTTTCAGAAGGATCAAATCATTAGGCCTTTATTTGGATGGGTAGATAAGGATGGTAATAGAAAATATCGCACCTGTTATATTGAGATCCCTAGAAAAAATGGTAAAAGTAATTTGAGTGCGGCCATTGCATTGTATCAATTATTTGCAGGTGGTGAAATGGGAGGAGAAATTATATCTGCGGCGGCAGATAGATCACAGGCCTCCATAGTATTTGGGATTGCAAAACAGATGGTATTAAATAATCCTGAATTAAGTAAGAGATCAAAGGTGTTTAGAAATGCAATCACCATAGAAAATACAGGATCATTTTATAAAGCAATCTCATCAGAAAGTAATACTGCACATGGATTAAATATATCTACTTTAATTTTTGATGAGTTGCATACACAGAAATCTGCAGAACTCTGGGATACATTAATTACTGCAACAGGTGCGAGGCGGCAACCTTTGGTAATAGCAATTACAACTGCAGGATATGATAAAAATTCTATCTGTTATCAGATGTCAGAGTATGCAACAAAAGTAAGGGATGGTATAATTAAAGATCCTACTTTTTTACCTGTATTATATAGGGCAGAAATATCTGATAATTGGGAACTAGAGGAGGTATGGAAAAAAGCAAATCCTGCATACGGAACTATTATTAAGGAGGATTATTTTAAAACACAATTTAAAAAGGCAAAACTTACTCCATCATTTAGAAACACATTTAAGAGATTGCATTTAAATATGTGGATAGGATCAGGAGGTGCATCATGGATCAATGATGAGGATTATATGAAGTGTAATATATCTCCTATAGATCTAAAAGAATTAAAGGGCAGAGATTGCTATGCAGGTTTAGATCTTGCCTCCACCAGAGATGTGAGTGCATTAGTTTTAATTTTTGTAGATGAGGATGAGAATTTTGAGGTACTACCATTCTTTTTTTTACCAGAGGAGAAAGTGAAGGCGGACAAATTAGAGGCAGGAGGGCAGTATCAGGCATGGGTGGATCAGGGATATATAATAGAAACAGAGGGTAATGTGCAGGATTATAAGTATATAGAGGAGAAATATAAAGAACTAGCAGAGGAATATAATATAATATCATGTGCATTTGATAGATGGAACTCATCACAGATAGTAGTAAATCTAATTAATGATGGTGCGAAAATGTCGCCTCTGGGCATGGGGTTTGTATCTCTATCAACACCTTCAAAATTCTGCGAGAAGATAATACTAAATAGGCAGGTAAATCATGGAGGCAATCCTGTATTGAGATGGATGTTTAACTCCGTACATATATCAGAAGATCCTGCAGGAAACATCAAACCTAATAAAGCAAAGAGTGGTAATAAGGGCAAAATAGATGGGGTGATTGCATTGATCTGTGCATTAGCAGAGTACCTAAATACTGATGATAAAACTAATTCTATATATCAGGATAGAGGATTGAGGTTTATATAAACACATCATTGTTAATAAGTTTTATTTTTATTTAAAAAAATAATTGTATATTTGTTTCATAGAAACAATTAAAAATACAATATGAAAAAATTTACATACACATCAAGTGATCAAAATTATATAATGTCTAAAAAAGATTTTATATTGTTTTATCATTACAATCATATACAAAATAGGTATGAGGTGTATGTAGATAAATCAGATCAATGGTTATCTATAAAACTAGATAACTGTGCAATAAATTCTGATTAATTATAAGGAGGTATTTTTACCTCCTTTTTTTTTAACTAAAAAACAATACAAAATGATTACAAAAATGAATTACTATAACATTAAAAAATTGATTGCAGGATACAGGGTTTGCCCTAATCTAAAATCTAGAACTTTAATTGCAGTACCAGAAAAAAAATTATATAGTAGGTATGGTTTCATACCTTTGCAAGTAGTGCATGGTGGGAAGAAAATGAACATCACTAGATCTACTCCATTACTACATAAGAATAGATTTAGGGATAGGTTTAATAGAGGCATATTTTATACACTACATTACTACGAATGGATGCCTAATAAAACACAAATGGAGTTAAATTTTTAATAAAAAGGGGGGGTAAATACCTCCCTTTTTTTTTGTATATTTGTAGGTATTCATATAAATATATACCTATAAATTTTAACTTTTGGGATTACTAGATTTCATTTTTAAAGGATCAGATAAAAGATCTGCAAATAATTTTACATTAGGATCTGTTGGTACTAGTAATTCAGGAGTAAGAGTTAGTGAGGATAATTCTATAGGCCTACCTGCAGTATGGGCGGCAGTAAGATTACTATCTGAAACTATATCTAGTTTACCCTTAAATGTCTATAGAAAAGAAAAAGATGGATCTAAATATGTTGATAATAAGAACAACCTAAATCTACTTTTATCTACATCCCCTAACTCTAAATACACCTCCTTTACATGGAGAAATGCATTAATGAATAGTTTACTATTATGGGGTAATGGCTATTCATTAATAAATAGGAATGGAGGCGGAAGGCCTATATCATTAGAATTATTACAACCAGATAAGGTACAGGTATTGTCAGGTGAAGATGGAGAAACTTATTACAAAGTAAAGGGTAGAGGCACATTTAGTAGTATGGAGATCCTGCATCTAGTTGGATTATCATTTGATGGTATAGTAGGTAAATCACCCATACAGGCATGTAAGGAGGCAGTAGGTTTTGGATTAGCAACACAAAAATATGGATCTAATTATTATCAGGGTGCAAACCTATCAGGAGTATTAGAAGTTAATGGAGTACTAACTGATGATGCGGCAAATAGATTAAGACAATCATGGAATAATAGGTACTCTGGTTTATCAAATTCTCATGCAACTGCAGTACTAGAAAATGGTACAACCTTCAAACCTATCTCTATGCCTCTAGCAGATGCAGAGTTTGTTAATGCCTCTAATTTTTCTGTGGCCCAAGTTGCGAGGATATTTAGAGTGCCGCCGCACATGATTGGAGATTTGAGTAAAGCAACCTATAGTAATATAGAACAACAATCTCTAGAGTTTGCAAAGTATTCACTTACTCCATATTTAATAAACATAGAACAGGAATTAAATAAAAAATTATTAAGTACAAAAGAACAGAGTACGAGTTTCTGTAAATTTAGAACTACTGAACTATTAAGATCAGATGCAAATAGTAGGGCAGATTACTATAGAAAATTATTTGAGGTAGGTGCATTATCACCTAATGATATAAGAAAGGGTGAGGATATGAACTCTATACCTAATGGAGATGATTATTTTGTGCCTTTAAATTTAGGTGAATTAGGTAAAACAAATACTACAGATGGTGGGGAATAAAATATATTTAGTATTAGGATCTTCGTGTAGTGGTAAAAGTACCTATGTAAGATCTAATGCAGGTGAGAATGATTTGATATTTGATTTTGATACTATACATCAGGCAATAACAAATAATACATCACATAGGCATTTAGATCATATTAAAGATTATGTATTTGAGATTAGAAAAACAATATATAATAAACTAGAAAATGATCCTAATATAACTGCATGGATTATTAATAGTACTCCTTATAAGGAGAATAGGCAAAAGATAGTAGATCAATTAAAGGCAGAGATCATATATCTAAAAAGAAGTAAGGAGAAGTGTTTAGAGATAGCAAAAAATGAAAGGCCTACAGAATGGTTAGAGTATATAGAAAATTATCACCAGAATTTTGAAGATTTTGATGATACTGAAAATGTAAAAATTATAGAAATGGATCAGGATAAAAATATAAACAAAAGAAATAATATAGAAAAAAAACATATAGATAAGGTAGAAGAAACTGATACTCATTATATAATACATTATTTTAAAGATGATGATCTAGATGAGGAAATAGATGAGGAGATAGATGAGGAGATAGATGAGGAGATAGATGAGGAGATAGATGAGGAAGAAAATATAAATAATAGAAATAAAATAAATATAGAAGGATTAGAAAGGAGAAACTATAACTCTGAATTAAGAGTATCAGATGATGATAATAGAGAAGTAGTAGGATATGCGAGTGTATTTAAAGATGCAGAAGGCAATACTGCATTATCAGAAAATCTAGGAGGGTTTAGAGAAAAAATAGATCCTAATGCATTTGATGATGTATTAGAAAATGATGTGAGATGCCTATTTAACCATGATCCAAATTACATAATAGGTAGGAGTGTATCAGGTACATTATCATTATCAGTAGATGAAAGGGGATTAAAGTATTCTGTAAATGTACCTAGTACTACCTATGGTGATGATCTGATGGTAAGTTTAAAACGAGGTGATATCACACAAAACTCATTCGGATTTATTGTAGAGGATGATACATGGGATGAAGATGAGGAGGGTAATACTATTAGAACTATTAATAAGGTAGGTAGATTATTGGATGTATCGTTAGTCGTTTACCCTGCATACCCAGATGCAGAAATAGGTAAAAGAAATTTCTTAAATTATAGAGCAAAAAAAGAACAGAAGGAAAACAAAAAAGAACAACAATACGAAATAAAACGAAATTTATTAGAGCATAAAATCAAGTTATTAAAAATTAAAAATAAAATTAAATGAACTCAATTACTTTAAAAGAGCAGAGATCCGAAATGGTAGAAAATATGGAGGCCATTTTGGATCATGCAAAATCAGAAGATAGAGATCTTACTGATGATGAAACAAAACAATGGGAAGGGTTTGATGTAGAAATCAAATCAATGGATAAAAAGATTGCAATTTCTGAAAGACAGGAAGAACTTAATAAATCTGTGGCGGCAAATATGTCAGTACAAACATCTGGTGATATTGCTAAAAAAGAACTCAAATCATGGAGTTTATTCAAAGCGGTATCAGATATTACTAATAAAGGTGGTTTGACAGGTATAGAGGCAGAGATGCATAAAGAGGCAGAGAATGAAAATAGATCATCAATGATGGGTATTGGTATTCCTTCTTGGATGGCTAATAAGGCAGAAAGTAGAGCAATCATAGATCAAACTACATCTGCAATACAACCATCTACTACTACTGCATTTGCAGATGGATTAGTAGAGGGTGCATTATATAATGTAGTAGGTATCAATAATCTGGGTACTCTTGCGGCAGATACAGTAGTACCTATCACAGGTGCAAATGTACCTGTATGGGATGCAGAAAATGATGCGGCAACTGATGTAGGTAATGATTTCACAAAAATTACATTATCTCCTAATCGTATTACAGGATATGCAGATCTATCAAATCAGATCCTAATCCAAAATGGTACAGGTGCAGAGGCGGCAATAATGCGAGATATGGGCAGACAAATTGCTAAAAAAATTGATGGTAATATGTTTGCAAATACATCTGCGGCAGATGGCCCTCCTTCTATTGTTGCTAGTGCATTGACTTTTACAGAGGCGGCCTATGGTTCAGGATCATTAACATCTGATATGATGGAGGCAATTCAAACTCTTGCTAATGATCATGGATTAGATGGTAATCTAGGATTTGTAAATTCATTTGAGGGATATAGTGCAATCAAACAGGCAACATTGATTTCTTCTGTTGCACCTTTATATGAAGATAATAGATTAGCAGGATACAATGGATATTTCAGTAGTGCGGCAGGTGGTAGTGCAGGTGTATCATTCAATGGTTTATTTGGAGATTTCTCTAGAATTTACTTTGCACAATTTGGCCCTACTAATATATTAGTAGATCCTTATTCTGCATCTGGTACAGGATGTGTACGATTAATGGTAAATCAGTACTACGATTGGGGAGTTGCATCTGATGCATCTTTTGTGAAATATACTACTTTATTAGCATAGTATATTTGGTTATTAATTTTTTTAAAAGGGAGGAGGCATTACCTCCTCCTTTTTTATTTTATACAGGTTTAAAATGGTGAAATTAAATTTATCAGGTACATTACCTGCGGCAACTTATGTAGTATCACTAGCAGATGCAAAATCTTTTTTAAGAATAACACATACTGCAGAAAATAGTTTAATCACTAATCTAATTACTGCGGCAGTTGAGATGGCCCAGAATTATTGCAATAGTAAATTTTTAGAGCATGAATATACATTGACTATGGAAACATGGGATGATGTATATGTGAGTAATCACTTTACACAGGATCTATCTGATGGGAGTTATATTAGGAGGGGAGGATATGTAGGTAAGGATGGACTTAATCAAATAGTATTACCATACCCTCCATTGAAATCTATTACTAGTATTAAATACTATGATGCGGCAGGATCTCAACAAACATGGAGTACAGATAATTATAGAGATCTTACCTATCATAATCAGAAGGGATATATAGAAATTAAAGATGGATCTACAATGCCTACCCTAGAAGATAGGGCAGATGCGGTAGAGATAAAATTTAAATGTGGATATGGTACATCATCAGATGGTACTGATATACCAGAGGCAATAAAAACTGCAGTACTATTAATTTTAGGCAGGATGTATGAGTTGAGGGAGGATAGTGTAAGTAAATTACCAAAGGCATCAGAGTACTTATTAGATCCATATAGGTTTAAAACATATTAGGATATGGCTAATAAACAGGGTTTTTTAAGTGCAGGGGAATTAGATACTCCTATAGATGTATATACTAATAGTAATACTCAAAATGATTATGGGGAATTAATTACTAGTAGAGTATTATTAAAAACAGTATGGGCAAAATTAGTTAAATCAAAGGGAGGTGAGAAAGTAAAAGATGATACTATAGTAGGTACTACTGATCAAAGTTTTTTAGTAAGATATGATGAGGATCTTGAATTAGATAGTACAACCATTTCTCCATCAGAGTATTTGGTGGTAAAATACCTTAATAAATTTTGGAATGTAAGAGGAGTAGAATATCTGGGTAGAGGTAAGGGAGTAGTAATATCATGTGAATTAACAGATAATAATTTATAATGAGTAGTAATAGAAATAAGGGCCTAGATCTAGATCTAGATAAGGCGGAACTAAAATCATTGATAAGAGGATTAGATAGGATCAGAGATACATTTTCTGCAAAGGGTGCAAATACACAAATAAATAAAATAGTATTTGATGCGGCAAAACCTATGGCCACAGTAATGAAACAACTTGCACCTACAGATGAAAGTAATGTATTAAAAAAATCAGTAGGTAGATGGCGGACAAAATCAGGAGTAAGGGTAGGTGCTAGATATAGAAAAAAAGATAAAAATAAAGGGTGGTATGTGCATTTGGCGGCATATACTCATAAACTTAAAGGCGGATCTAGTACACAGGAGGCAACACCATTTTTAGCAGATGGATTTGAAAGTACAAAATCCCTTACTGCAAAACTAATTCTAGGTGGTTTATCTAGATTAGTAGGTAAAAAATGGATGTAAAAAATGTTGATACAGGCAATTAAATGGATGTTAATAGGATATGGATCAGAGGGTAATAATCCTCAATATGATCTATATAATATGGTAGGTAATAATGTTTACCCTGATGTAGTACCTCAAAATGTAGGACTACCTGCAGTTGCTTATAGAGTAGAAAAAACTAATCCTGATAAGGTAAAAGAATTAAGGGCATTAGATAATAGAGTATTTATTGAGATAGATGTTAAAGATAAATCTTATGCAGTAGTAAATCAAATATCTACCCTCATCATTAATCAATTACACAGATATAATAATTCTTATAATAGTAATGATGATGATAGTATAGGATATGGTACTACAGAAGGATCTAATAAGTATGGTAGATTTGCACCTGCATCTACAGGTGATACACAATATATAGGAGGATTACAAATAAAGTATCTGGGGTTTGATAATAGTATAGAAACCTATGATAAAAAATTAGAGGTATATAATAATACTTTACTTTTCAAAATGATGTTTGTAGATGATCTTACTATATGGGGATCTGATGTAGTATTAAAATTTAATGATCTAAATTTGATGGCTACTAGTATTGATCCTGCAGATGATCCATTATATACTCAACCTATTGCATTAGATCAGGGAGTAAATTATCTATTTACACCTTCGGTATTAGCGGTAAATAATAGCAATATAAGTAGTGATACATTAGATGGTTTATATGAAAATTTTTATGATCCATCAGGTACTAGTAATACTAATAGGCCTACATTAAAACAGAGTGCAGATAATCCTCCAAAGTATAATAGTAATAATTATTTAGAATTTGATACTAGTGAATACTTATTATCATCACAGGCATCAGATAGGGTATTGAGAAAGTATAAAGAAATGACTTTTTTTACTGTAATAGATTTGCCTAATTCTGATACAGTTGCCTCTGAAACATCAGTATTATTTAAAAAATCTACTACTACTGATCCTGTATGTGGTATTTATTTTTATACAGAGGTAATAGCAGGAGGGATAGTAAAATTCAATATAGTAGGTACTGCATTAGAAGATGATGGATCAGGAGGTGAGGATACTAGGGGTTTTACTTTTTTAGCAGGTTTGGTTAAATGGCCCATGTTTGGTATTAATACTACTTACTCATGGGAAGATCCATTTTATTTTGCAGTTAATTATAAGAGAAGGGAGGGGGATAATACATATCTAGAAGGACAATATGAAACTATTGTATCATCTAATTTTAGTATGTATGGTGATACTGATAATTATACTGATTGGGCAGATACTTCAACTACATCATTTAAAGAATATAATTTTAATTTTGAAACTATACATAGTGATATAACTAGTTTTGATACTAGAGGTGCAGGTACTATTGATGCAAATGCACCTATCAATATATATGATTTTGTATTATGGCCTGAAAGTATCACCTTTGGTAGTAATAAATACAATCAAATAAAAAGAGCAATTACAGAGAAACATAATATGTATAAAAGAACATCAAATTGATAGGTAAGGCGGCACATATAATTTTAAAGGATAAAATACCTGAACTATCAACAGGAGGTATATACCCTGTTGTAATGCCTCAAAATGCGGCCTATAGTATTAGTGCCTCTAGCAATTACCCTGCAATAGTATATCATAATTTCACAGATTATGAAACATCAAAAGATAGTAATCCTAATATCATATATGGTAGATTAGTACTACAGGTAATATCTACTACATATAAAAGTATTAATGAAATAAGTACCAAAGTAAGGGATGTACTAGATCACTATGTAGATAGATCACAGGCAGGATTAGTTGATGTACCATCATACAAAGAAGGTGGTAATTATCATAATTTCATTAATAATATACAAATATCACAGATCTTTTATCAGGAGGAGGAGGATGAGTATTTTGATGATCTAGAATTATATACTAGGAGGATAGAGTATGATGTATATTATTTTGATGATATAATGAAATTTAGTTATGATCAAAAAAACAATGTACATCTATCACAGGATACAGGTACTACTTTTTTTACTCCTACTAATCCTCTATGTATTGCATTAGATTGTACAACTAATCAATTATGCAGAGGCAGGAAGGGAGGAGTAGGTGGTATAGATTATTCAGATACTCCTAGTAATGGAGGTGATGCAGAGTATGTATTTAATAAATTAGGTAAAACTAAATTTATTGCAACAAATGGATTATCACAATCATTAGATACACTTACAGAGTATTTTCAAACTGTATATGTAGGTACAATGTCGCCAGATTGGTATGAGGGTACAAGTAGTACTGATTACAGGGGATGGTTAGAATTTCTAGGTAATAAAAGTACAGAGGTAATATCTACTAATTCTATTGTAGATAAAATGTGTTTGCCCTTTGGTGCAATGTTTATATATGTATATAGGCCTACAGATGATGGAGGTGAAAATTATTTATCTGGTGGTAATAATGAAAGTGCAGGTATAGGGCCTATGTTATTATCACATAAAAAAGTAGGATCAGATATTACAATTCATTTTAATCCTAATGGATCTAGTTTTGATGGATCATCTAGAGAAAGGACTTTAATATCTTCTACAAATTCTACTAATTATTGGGATGCAGATATTCATTTTTTATGTGTATCTTTGGGAGGTAGTAAAAACTATACAGGAGGCACATATAATCAGGAGGGATGGTTTGAGTATTTTAATTCTGATTATAATCCTAAATTAACTACAGGGCAGATATTAAAAAATAATCAGATCACAGGTAATACTGATAATTTTTCAGGTGGTGTAGAATGGGATTTTACATTTAGTAGAATAGGATCACCCTATTCAGGTATTAGTAGTGCAGGTTTTAATCTTCATGAATTATTAGTATTTGTACCTAATGAGAAAAAAACACATGGAATAGATGCGGATGCCGCACCATTTCAACCTACAGATATTATATACAAAAAAGCAAAAGAATATATATATAATAAATATAAATCACTAAAATAAGAATGTTATGGAATACAAACCTACTTTAATCAAAGATAGATTACCTAATGTAAAGGGTGAAAAATATGGGCCTATAGATGAGGATACCTATATACAATTATACAATGATGGATATATAGATGATGAGTATAGTATAATAAAAACGAAAAAAAGCAAAACAAAAAAACCAAAAGAAGATAATATAATAGAATAGTAATAATAAAATAATTTTAAAATATGGCGACAGTAATTAATGGAACAAATATGGTAGTTTCTGTGGATGAAAGTACATCACCATCTACAGGTGGACTTACTGCAATAGCGGCCGCAACTAACTGTAGTTGTGCTATCACTATTGATGCAGGAGAAATCACAGATAAATCTTCTGGTGATCGTAAGGAGTTTATAGGTATATCTTCATCATGGACTATAGATGCAGAGGCATTTTATAGTGAAGATGGATCTGGTGTGCCTGATATGTCTAGTTTGTTTGATGCAGGATATGGAGATAGTAATGCATCACAAAATGGAGTTGTACAATACCCTAGGGAGGTAATGGTGAGATTTACAGGTGGTACTGATACTTATACAGGTACAGGATACATCTCTAGTTTATCAGGAAGTGGAGGAGTAGAAGATGCAGGTAGTTTATCTATCTCTATACAGGGTACAGGTGTACTTACAAAAGCATAGTAAATAAATAATTAATAAAATAAAAAAGTTTAAAAAATGGCGGTAAAAGCAATTTCAGGCAGTAGTTTAATACTGCAAATGGATCAAACAAACAATCCTGCATCACCATCATATACTACTTTGGGTGGATCAAATACCTGTACAATAAATTTATCACAGGAGGCGATTGATACAACCAATAAAGATAGTGGTGGTAGAAAGGCATTTATAAATGGAGTATCTTCATGGACTATAGATGCAGAGGCATTTTATACAGATGGATCTTCTGATGGTGAAACTATTAGGCCCTCTACATTATTTGATGCATTAGATGGTGGATATAGAATAGCATTAAAATTTTATACTGCAACAGGGCAAACAGGTGCAGTTAAATATACAGGTTATGGTTATATCACATCAGTATCAATAAATGCGGCAGTTGCAGAGTGGAGTAGTTATTCTGTTTCTGTACAGGGTGATGGGCAATTAACTAAAGCGGCAGTATAGTAAGGGTGTGTGATATGTATTTTTTCTTTATATATTTAAAGAAAATTTATAATTATGACAGAAAAAAAAACTATTGCAATAGGTGGCCAAGTGAGGCCCATTCATTATGGATTTGCGGCATTAGGTGAGTGGTGTGATCTTACAGGATCAGGATTAAATGATCTATCTAAATTAGGATCTAATTTATCACTAACTGCGGCAATACAATTAATATGGTGCGGCTTAAAACATGGTGCGAGAAGATCAAAGGAGGATTTTAATAATTCTGTAGATGATGTGGCGGATTGGATAGATGATGAAGGCATGGGTATATTTAATGAGGCCATGGAGATATTTACTGCATCAATGGCCAAAATACAACCAGAAAAAAAAAAGAAGGGGATCAAAAAATAGAAGATGATCCTCCTTCTTTTGAGGCCATCATGGGATTAGCATTAGGATTTTTAGATATGCCTATTGCAGAATTTTGGGATATTACACCTAGGCAATTACAGTTAAAAATAGATAGTAGAAAGGAGTATGAGGAGTATCTTCAAAGGGGTGCATGGGAAAGGATGAGATTTCAAACAACTGCATTAATTAATAAAGATCGTAAAAGATCTCAACAAATTAAGATGCATGATTTGATCTCATTTAATTGGGAGAAAAAAACTAATAAAAAGATACATGAGGAGGATAGAAAAAAGGCCATGTATTTACTGCATAAAGAAAAATTAAAAAATAAAGAAAAAAATGAGTAGTACTAAAACTCTATCAGTATTCTTAAAACTTAACTCTGCGGCCTTTACAGGATCTCTAAAAAAAGTAGAGGGAAAATTAGGAAAATTCAGTAAAAAATTAGGTAGTATAGGATCATCCTTAACTACATCTCTTACTATGCCTCTATTAGGTGTAGGTGCAATGGCCATTAAAACTGCGGCAGAGTTTGAAACATCAATGACTAAAATTCAAACTCTAGTAGGTACATCTGCGGCAGAGGTAGATATATTAAAAAATAGTGTATTAGAGTTAGCAGGGAAAACTGCAACCGCACCAAAAGATCTAGCGGATGGATTATTTTTTATTCAGAGTGCAGGTTTTAAGGGTGCAGAAAGTATTGAGGTATTAGAAGTTGCGGCCAAAAGTGCGGCAATGGGAATGGGGGAGATGCAGGATATATCTAATGCCCTTACCTCTGTAATGACAGGATATGCCGATAGTAATATGACTGCGGCACAGGCAGGAGATCTATTACATGAAACATTAAAGCAGGGTAAATTTGAGGCCTCCGAGTTTATGGGTAAACTAGGATCTGTAATACCTACTGCGGCCGCATTTGGAATTTCTTTTGAGCAACTAGGTGCATCAGTTGCAACCATGTCTAAATTATCTGGTGATGCGGCAGGATCACTTACTGCAGTAAATAGATTAATGCTATCTCTAAATGCACCTGCAGAACAACAATCAGATATATTAAATAAGGTATTTGGATCATACGATAATTTAAGTAAATCATTAAAAAGTGATTTCAATGGTACTTTAAATACTATTTTTACTGCATTAGAAGGTAATGATCAGGAACTCATAAAAGTATTTGGATCTGCAAAAGCGGTACAGGCGGCATTTGCTACTGCAGGATTACAAACAGAAACCTATGCAGAAGTATTAGAGGGTATGAATACATCTCTAGGTAATGTAGATGAGGGTTTTGCGGATGCCTCCCAAACTGCAGAATTTAAATTTAAGCAATCAATAGTAGATCTGCAATCTGCAGGTATAAAATTAGGTGAAAGTTTAATGCCTATTGCAACAAAGATTGCAGATAAATTATCATCTCTAGCGAAAGGATTTAGTAATATGAGTGAAGAAACTAGGGAGAAAGTTATTAAAATAGGATTAGCATTAATTGCAATAGGGCCTACCTTAATGATCATTGCAAAACTAGTTAAGTTGTTTCAATTTGTAGTGAGGGTAATAGGTTTTGCTAGAACTGCATTAATTGCATTTGGTGCGGCCGCCAGAGCAATGAACCCTATAGGTGCAATTATTGCGGCCATAGTGATTGCGGTAGGATTACTTATTAAAAATTGGGAGTGGACTAAAAAGAAAATAGTACAGGTAGTAAATTATTTTATAGATCTCTATAATGAAAGTATGGCCTTTAAATGGGCAGTAGAGGGTATTAAATTTGGTTTTAAAGCATTGTGGAATTATATACAATTCTGGTGGAAATCTGTTAAGGCAATTTTTACAGGATTAGGTAATGCAATAGTAGATATAATTAATTTTAGATCCCCTGCAGATAGTTTAAGACAAATAGGGAAGGATATAAAAGCGGCATCAAAAGATTTTACAGATAAAACTGCGGCAGATTTTGAGGATATGTTATCTAATGTAGAAAGTAAGGATAAGGTAGAATTTATTACAGAGGAGGATGTAGATAATGCAGTTGCAAAAGTAAAGGGTAAGGTTAATGGTTTATTAGAGGATATAAAAGATGCAACAGGTGGTGCATTAGATGGCCTATTAGCACCTACAGAAAATTTAGAGGTAGATGTAGATGCAACTGCAGATATAACAGATATTAATGTAGATACATCAGGTGGAGATGGTGGTGGTGATGGTGGTGGTGGTACACCTAAAAAAAACCCATTTGAGGGTGTATTAGAGAAATGGAAGGAAACAGTAGAAAGTATGGAGGAGGAGTTGCAGGGATTTACTGCAAAATTTGGTGAGGGTTTTGCGGATATGGTGAGTACAACATTAATAGAGGGTGAGAATTTAAGAGAAGGATTTGCAAACTTTATTAAAGATATGATAAAACAGGTAGGGCAATTAATAGTGAAGATGATGGTGATGAAGGCATTGATGGCCATCTTTGGAGGAGGTATAGGTGGTGGTGCTAATTTACTAGGTGGATTATTTGGTGGTGGTGGTGGAGGTATAACTCCCTTTGCGAGTGGTGGATTAGTATCTGGGCCTGTGATGGGATTGGTGGGTGAGGCCTCCACAAATCGTAATCCAGAAGTAATTGCACCTCTATCAGATTTACAGGGCATGTTAGCAGGAGTAGGAGGATCAGGTAGATTAAGTGGTGAGATACATGGTGAAAACATTTTATTAAGTAGTGATAGATCCATGAATACTAGATACAGAGTATCAGGAACTAATACAGATTTTTAAATAATTATTAATTAAAATTAAATATATATAATGGTAGAATTTATTTTACAAAATTGGTTAGAGTTATTGGTGGGTGTAATGGCTTTTTTAAAAGTGATCACAAATCTTACTCCTACAGAAAATGATAATAAAGTATTTGCATGGATAGATAAAATTATTAATGTATTCATACCTAATTACAATAAGAAAGGTGGTAAACATAAATAGGTAATGGCTTGGAAAAAATATCAATGTAGGTTTTATTCTGAAAATAAAGTGGGTGGTGCTTATGTATCACCTACATCAGATCCTAATCAACAAAGATGGGAGATTGCTATATGGAAGGAAACAGGTACAGATGTAGGATATACTACTTTTAAATGCACATCAGAGGGTTTTAAGTTAAAGATGGGTGGTAGAGATGATAATCTAGCATCACCTATTAAAACTACATCTCTTACTTTTGATATGATAGTGGAGGGTGCAGGGCAGGAGGCAATCATAGATGATATATTATCAGTTGCAACAGGTAATGAGAATGAATTTTGGGTACAAGTTGCAATGTATGATGTCGTATCAGGATCATGGGTAAATTGGTGGAGGGGAGTATTATTAGGTGATCTGGTGCAGGTACAGGATATAGGTATTAATAATATAATAAATGTACAGGCAACAGATGGACTTACTCAACTAAAAAACAAACCATGGGATGCAACTACCTATGGAGGTACTAGATCATGCATGTATATATTAAAAGCATGTTTAAGGAATGTGCCTCTAATCTCCGCCAGATATGGTACATCATCAGAATTTATTGCACATATACCATTTTACTATAATAAGGCAATGAGTGGAGGATTAACAGGATCAGATGCAGTAGATAGTGATACATGGAGGGAGGATATATCTCATGATCCATTAACATTATCTAGTATCAATACAGAATTATTTAAGTATGATGATGGTACATATTGGCCTTACTATGATATTATGTTGCAGATATTATCTGCATTTCAACTGCGGATCATGATGTGTCAAGTGAGTGATGGTACTGATGAAGGGCCTATGTGGTTATTACAAAATCCATTTAATTATCATGATTGGAGTGGTAATCCTAATACAGATCAACTTATATTTTTTCATGGAAACGATTTAACAACAGAGGATGCATTGAGTTATAAAAATGATTTTAGCACAAAATTAGTTAATCCTACTCAAAGATTATCAGGAGGTATTAGTACTTACCTACCTCCATTATTATCATACAAAAGTATTTATGAACATAAAATAATGCAAAATCTAGCATTAGGCCCATTTAACTTTAATTCAGAGTACTATAGTGATGCAAATCCTAGTGATACTACTGATTTGTATTGGGGTACTACTCCAAATGCATTTCATTATAATATAGTGAAAAATGATCAGGGAGGTGAGGTAGGAGGTAATGGTGGATTTCATGCACCATCATACACCAGAATACTTATTACAGGTGAGGTAGAGTATTCTCCCTATCATTGGGCAACATGGGATTGGTTTAATAATAACAATGCATCAATTAGTTGGGGTACTTATACTAATGCCGCATTTTTAAATCAATATGTGATGGCCAGATTAGGATTATTAGTAAGTAGTAGATCAGAGTTTACTGCAGATGGTACATCATGGCTATTATATAATTATTATTGGCTAGGTAGTAGTAGATATGGAATTTTATCAGGATCAGTACCATGGATAGGCCCATCAGAAGGTACATCAGGATCTCCTTATATTGGATTTTGGAATAGTACATGGCCTAGTGTGTGGTGTTATGATGATAACGAAACAGGTGCAAATGTTTGCCCATGGGGTACTGATGTAGGTGCGGATAATGATTGGCTATTTTGGTATAATTCAGAACAAACATTGGGAAGTATGGCCCATTGGGGATGGTTTACTCCTCTGGTACATTCTGTGAATGGGATATGGGTTGCCGAGGGTGATAGTTATGAGGATTGGAATGATACATGGGGTATATATAATTCTGGTATAGGCACAGGTAATCAGGCATTTTCTGTAATATCTCCTCTAGTACCTGTAGTAGGTAATCAGTATAATACTATACCTGCAGAGGGTTTTATACAAACAATTAGATTATATTACTCATTGGGTAGAGATCTTTGGGATAATGATGGGAATGGATATTATCGTACATGTGTAAATGATTGGAGTAATCAACAGGAATTATTGCACGAAAATAGAGGCATAGGGTATAAGTATTTTCTTAATCAGGTGAGGATATATATAATAGGGAATGAAAATATACAGGATGGGTATTATGATTATAGTATAGGATATTTTACTAATGATAATGGTACTCCATCAGAGGCAGAAGTACAAGATCCTGAAATTGTGATTGGTGATGAACCAGAATTTAATAGTCAGTATGCGGTAGATACTGAAAATGAAGGTGTATCTCCTGTTGGATTTGGGCAATTTTGGATCACTAATACAAACCCTGCAACTTCAACAAATGAACCATATTATCTAGGGGTAGATACTACCAGATGGATATGTACATGGGAAAGTGATAATAGTGGTAATTGGTTAAAACTGCACCAAAAGAGATGTAAGATGCAGGTATCACATCACTATAAACTAAAGGAAAAACTAGATCTATCATTTCAGGATAGATCACCTACTACCGCCTATGCAACAGATTTTAAAATGACAAAACTAGGATTTAGTGCTATATATAATTGGTATGGTGCAGGTAGTACAGAGCAAAGTACATGGATAGATAATCTATACATGGTATCAGGTGGTGAGTTTACTGCAGGTACAATGGAATGGAAAGTATGTTTAATTGATTGCCTTACTTTTGATCAGGATAGTTTGACTAATAATAGTTATGCATCAAATAATAGTAGTTAGATATGTTAAATAAATATGGTAAAAGATTAAGGGTAAAAAAAACTGCACCCATTCCTAATACTAGTGGTGGTAAATTTAGTAGGGCTACTAATTCTATCACTATCTCAAAAGTTAAAAATACATCTATAGGGATGAGGCATGTTAAGAATGTAGATAGTAGTACTGTACAATCTATGCAATCATCTACTACATCAGATGCATTTACCATTTTTCTAAAAAAAAATTGCATTGCCTTTACTGCATCACCAATTAATGGAGATGGAAGTGCATTAACTGATATTACTGTGTTTAATAGTCAGAGAACCTGTACACCATTTTCTCCATATACTAGACAAAACATTTTATTGAAGGGTGATACTGTACAATTAATTGATAGATATACATGTCAATCTATTACATTAGTTTTGAGTGCAGATTTTGGTGCTAGTGATACTACATTATCGTTTGATAGCCAAGTATTCACCAAAGGTAAACATTTATTTAGGGCAGGATCATATTTAGTACCATCTTTTTTAGAGGGGTATTTTAGATCATCATCAGGCGGTGAGGTGTCTTACCCTATCGGTAATGGTTCTGGTATATTAACTAGTATAAAACCTGCTAATGATTGGGGTGCATGTGGTACTTCACCTACTACTACCTATGGCCATTCATTTGAACCTTCATTTGCTTCAATGAAGGATGCAATACCATGTGTATCTTTTATAATTGGTGATAAAGATGGTGCATTAAATTCTGTTTCATTGGTATTTGCACCTAAAACTACTGCGGATTTTGAGTTTTATTTATGTTTTATAACCTATATAGATGGTAGTACATCTTCACCTAGCATAACACAAATACCATGTAATAGTATAGATGGATCATATACATCAGGTACATCTTATGTTAAAGAATTAGTACCTACCCCTCTACCGCATCCCCTTATACTTAATACCTGTGGTATTGCATTATTTATTAGATCAAATGTTGCAAGTAATGTATTATATGGTAATGGAACTGCAAAAATGAGAATGTGGAATAAGGGTTAAGATATGAGATCAGTATATATACTTTTGGGGTTTGTTTTATTATTGTTTGCGTGTAGTAAATGTAATGCACAATTAGGGATATTTAAATACTCTACTGTGTATGGATCAGTAGGTATTAATCAGGTATTAGATGAGGTGAATACTTATACTATACAGGATGGAATACTTACAGAAACAACTAGTGATAATAAATACAATTATAGATATGCCTTTGGGATTAGAAGATTAGCGAGATTATCTATGGAAAATAAAACATCTTATAAAGATGGTACTGAAACTGATTATGGAAAATTCAGATCTGCATTAATGAATGGCCTAGAATATCTGGTATCATTTGAGAAGGTAAGGGATAGAGGCATATCATATACTAATCAGGATTATTTTATGAGATACATTTCTAGATCCTATATTGTTAAATTACAGAGTACTAATCTAGAGGGTATAGATCTAAAATATAGGGAGATAGATTTGAGATTAAAAAAAGATATTAAAAATTTACAGGTAAGTATAGGTGCATGTTATAGATTACATCCTGCATATACTGTAAATCCATTCTCTATTTTTAGTGGTGATGACTATACACAGGTGGCTAATGATCTAGGATATAGTAGTGAGTATTTTTGGGATGATATAAATAATAATGGGCATGTGGATAGATTTGAAAGTAGTACCTATATGTGGTTTAATCCTGCAGGTGATACTATTGCTTATAGTAATAATGAATTTATGCAGTATCATTATTCAGATATAGTAAATACATATAATAATAATGAATTAGATAAAATAGGAATACAACAAACACTATCTGCAGTAATAGGGGTGAACTATTATAAGCATAAAGATAATAATCACTATCTATTATGGGCAAATCTATTACCCTATCACCATGCAATTACAGATCATGGATATAGTGGAAATGTAGATTTTGAAGTAGGTGCATTAATACAAAAGCAATTAAATAGGATTTTATCTATATATACCGAGGGTATATACTTAAAGTATTTAGATAGAAAAAATTATAATATAAAAATAGGCCTAAATATATTACTGAAATGAAAACTATAAATGAGCAAACTAAAATAAATCTAGATCTAAAAACATTATTTATCATTCTGGGATTTACAATCTCAATGGTATCTATGTATGCAAAACTACAGGCAGATATAGAAGATGCAAAAAACCTACCAGAACCTACATTATCTGCAACAGAATGGGAGATAAAAGATGAGTTGATAAGAACTACTATAATGCAAAATGCAGAGGGTATAGAGGATATTAAATTACAACTAAATAAAATAGAGGATAGATTATATGAAATCAAAAATCAATAAAACAGATATAAGTAATTATATATATGTATTAATGATGATACTAGTATTTTTATTATCATCTAAATTATCTGCACAGAGTTTTTTAAAACAGGAGATTGCAGTAGTAGAATTTAATACCTCATGGAATGAGGATAATTTTTTAGATGATATAGATAAATTAAAAAATTGTAAATACTATATTATAGTATTATGTGATCATAAGGAATACATGGATAAATTTGATATTAAATTACCTACTGTAGTAGTATTTAATAATGGTGAGGAGATCAAAAGATATAAGAGCAATATAATGTTGGAGTTTGATATTACATACAAAGAACTACAAAAAGAGGTGGATGTATTATTGTTGAATAAATTTAATTAAAAATGTTATTATCAAAAAATTTTAGTATAAGTGAATTTTTAAAATCAAATGTTGCTAGAAGAAAGGGGATCATTTTAGATCCGCCAAAAGAGCATATATATAATATGCAAAAATTATGCCTAAAAGTATTGCAACCTGTGAGAATAGAATTAGGTAGGCCTATTAAAATTAATTCTGGGTGGAGATCAAAAGAACTTAATAAAGCAATAGGAGGTGCATATAAAATAAGAGATGGTGAATATATTGCAACATCTCAACATTGTAAAGGGGAGGCGGCAGATCTTCATTATGTAGATGGTAAGGGTAATGCAAATAATAAATTATTATTTGATACTATTTTAGATATGGGCCTAGAATTTGATCAGATGATAAATGAATTTGATTACTCATGGATACATATATCGTATTCAAAAGATAATAATAGGTGTCAATTATTAGAGGCCTATAAAGATAATGGTAGAACTAAATATAAAAAATTCAAAGAATTAAAATCATTATGAGTATAGTAAATAAATTATTTGGTGGATTGAAGGTAGATCTAAATAAGGCAATAGATGATCTTACTACTACTAAAGAGGAGAAGATGCAACTAAAAATAGAGATGGATAAACTGTTGAGAAATCATAAGCAAACCATGTATCAATTAGAGGTAGAGGATCGTAAGAGTGCTAGAGATATGTATCAGGATGATAGTTTAATACAAAAAATACTAGCAACTATATTTACTGTTGCATATTTTGTATTGAGTTTTTTATTAGCGAGGTATTTTATATTAGGAGATATTAATTTGGGGGAGTTTGAAATCAGTTTTATTAGTACATTATTTGGTGCAATGAGTGCTAAAGTAAATACTATAATTGATTTCTTTTTTGGAGGTAGTGCTAAAAAAAATAAATGAGTTATAGGCCTAGGTTAAATAAATATGTATATGATTTCATTAATAATCATAAACAATCAAATGTAGTAGGTATCATTTCTGATACTCATTACCCATTTGCACATAAAGATCATCTACAATTTCTATATGAAACATTTAATAAGTTTCAGGTAAATAGGATAGTACACATAGGGGATCTGGTAGATGGTGCGGCATGGAACATGTGGGAAACTAACCCAGAGCAACCATCAGGATCAAAGGAGGCAGAGATGGCCCAGAAAGATATAGATAAATTATTTGCAACTTTTGGATCTGGTGATCTAACAATGGGCAATCATGATCAATTAGTAAACAGGAGAATGTTGAAACATGCAATACCTAAAAAGTTTTATAAGAGTTTTCAGGAGGCATGGAATTTTCCAAAGGAGTGGCGAACACATGATTATTTGGAGATAGATAATGTATTATATATACATGGTACAGGTAAGAGTGGTGTAAATGCCTCTGTATCGTTCATGACAGATTACAGGCAATCAGTAGTATCAGGGCATACTCATAGTAGTGGAGGAGTAAACTATAGGGCCTCTTATAAAGATCTTACATTTGCATTAAATGTAGGTGCATTAATAAATACTAATCATATTGCATTTCATTATGGGCGGCATTTCAGTAAGAAACCTACCCTAGGATGTGGTATAGTAGTAGATGGTAAACATGGGTTTTTTATACCTATGGATCTAGGATCTAAAATAAGTTATACAAAACAATAAACATTCTATTGTTAATAACAAACCCTCAAAAAATTTTCATATTATATTTTCATTTGCAATCTTTGTACAACTTTAAAAAACAATACAATGGTAAAAAAAATATCAATACTAATTTTAGAACTATGTGCAATTTATATGATTGGAAGATTTTTAGTTTCTATTATATTTAATGTATAAACAATGGGGGTAGGTGATATAGTTTTTTCATTATTATCTTTACTTTATGATGGAAGAACTATATTACCTATTAGATCTCAATGGGATCTGTTTAAGTGAGGAGAAAAAAGAAAGGGATAGGGCCATTAGATTATTACTAGAAGTAAAAAAAAGAAAGGCAAAAAGATATAAAAAAAAAGAAATCACAGATAATTATATAATAGATGTTTACAGAAAAAAAGGTATGGAGGGCATTAAAAAGGAGTTTAATAGGAATGTATGTTATCTATATTCTACGATTTTTGTATATGATATATTGTTTTATCATTACAAAGGTGATTGGAAAAAAATAGAAAATATAATAAAAAATGTAATATCATGACAAAATTAGATAGTGAAGTACAAGAGGATATACTAAATGAATTAAAAAGATCATTTAATAATCTAAATGAATTAGGGCAGAAAACAATTTTAAAAGAAATTGGATTATCAAAAATTGATATAGATAAAATAGATCATGATAATTTGGTGTATGAGTTTGTAAATATATATACTAAAGTATTAGATGGTTTAGATTTGGATAATATGGATCAGGTAGATCCTAAATATATAATAGTAAATGAATATCTATCAGGAGATAATAAAAAAGAATTTGAAACAAAACAAAAAAATTATTAATTATGGAAAAATTAGATAATAGGGATTATAATCTACTCCTATCTGTGTTATTAAAACACAAATTAAGCGGTGAAGATGAGGCCGCATTGGATTTAGTTAAATTAAAATTATTATATAAAGTAAGTAAATTAAAAGATCATTATGAATACAGATAAATTAAAAGAAATCTATAGTAAATATAGATTAGATAAGGAGGATATATTTCAATTAAAATTTGGTAATAAGAAAAAATATATAGTTTGCAGATCTGGTATTGAAAAAATACAGGCCATCTTAAATATAGAGGTAAAATATACTATTGAGAAAGTATCAGATGATCACAAATCATGTATTATACTAGCAACAGGATGTATATTTAAAATAGATGATAGAGGGCAGAAAGTGCCTAATTTAATGGCCCAAAGTTTTGGTGAGGTATCACCTCAAAATAATACAAACTCCTACAGTATTTGTATGGCCGAAAAAAGGGCATTATCTAGGATCGTTTTAAAAATGAGTGGATTATTTGGTATGTATGGTGAAGATGAGGCAGAGGAGTTTAAATCAAATGGATAGAGATTTTATAAAAAAACATTGGTGCATTACTGATAGTAAGGGTAATGATATGATGATAAATTGTACCAAAGATGATCTAAATGATATACTATTATCTTTAAAACTAGAGAATACTAGGTATGAGGTATTTGAATATAGATCAGATGAGTGGTGGATATATACAGAGGGTGATGATTATGATGTGAATAAAGATTATAATAAAAAAGATTAAATGAAATCAGTAGATAGATTAGTAAGGATTGCATGTTATTACAATAGAGTAAAATTTGCAGATTTTTATAATGTATATACTAATGTAAGAATAAAAGATACTAGATCTATAGTATATCATGTATTAGTAAATGAGTTAAATTATAGCACATATCAGGTGTCGGAATTATTCAACAAACCTATGGATTTTATAGATGATATGTGTAAATACCATGCAATAGAGTATGATCAAATATATCATTATAGGAGGCAATACCTTAATACATTAACACAGTTTAATAATTGGAATAATACAGATCTAGATCTAGCATATAGCATTATAAAAACTAAATATGATTATGATACTGATATTAAATATGAGCAAATCCTTAATGATAATTGCCGCCTAGAAAATGAAAATCAAAAATTAAAAATTAAATTAAATAAAATTAGTTATGTTTAAAATACGAGGTAAAATACTAGATAAAAGAACTGAACAAATAAAACTAAAAGATGGTGAAATAGCACAAAAAATGTATATCACCATAGAAGAAAGTGATACAGGTTTTAATCATAAGCATCAATTTGAGATCTTTGGAGAAACAAAAATAAATTTATTTAAGGATAAAATAAAAACAGATAGATATGTGAGGATAGAGTTTTATATTAGATCTAATGAATGGAAGGATAAATTTTTTAATACTTTAAATATAAAGGATGTTATTTTGGAGGATGATTTAGTGATGCCTGATTATGAGAATGATGTGCCTTTTAGTGATTAACTTTAAAAACAGAAACAATGGCGAAATATAGACAAATACATACAACATTTTGGAATGATCCCTTAATTTTAGATCTAACTCCTGAACAAAAATACTTTTATTTGTATCTACTTACTAATCCTAATGTAAAGCAATGCGGTATTTATGAAATATCAATAAGGCAAATGACTTATCATACAGGATACAATAGAGAAACTATTGAGAAACTATTAGATATGTTTGTAGAATTAAATAAGATAGTTATAAGTAAAGAAACTAATGAGATTGCATTAGTTAATTTTTTAAAATATAACTACTCTGCATCACCTACAGTAAGAAAATGTATAGAGAAGGATCTAAAAAATGTTAAAAATAAAGATTTATTGCAATCAATGATGATAGCACAGTATCTATACCCTAATGATACAGTATGTACAGAGTATGGTGATAATAATAATAATAAGAATAATAATAAAAAAAACAATAAGAATAAGAATTTAATCCCATCCACAGAAATTTCTTTTAGAAATTATGTTATTAATTTAGATCATAAAAAACATCATAAAGATTTTTGTGATTATTGGTGTGAAAAAAATGGGGAGGGCCAGATGCGGTATCAATTATCTCCTACTTTTGATATAAAAACTAGATTAAATAGATGGGCCTCTAATCAATTTGCAAAGAAAGGGGATAAGATGCCTGATTTTTATGATAATAACTATGTAAATAGGATCAAAGATGATCAAACTAAAATGCAGGAGTATAGAAAGCATCTAATGGGCCTAGGATATGAGCAAAAAATGTCCTATAATGGTAATGCATCATGGATTAAAAAGATTGCACAAGAAAAAACTATATAATATGAGTGATATATGTAATAAAGTAAATAAATATGTAAAAGATATTGCAGATCTGGTAGAAAATGGAGAAATAGATCCTATTAAGGCATTTCTGGTATTAAAAGAGATAGAAAATAGATCAAAAGAATATAAAAAGAAGATAGAAGATATTGCATTAGAGGAGGTATCTAAATATGGTAGAGAAGGTACTAATATAGATGGATATAAGGTAAATATAAAGAAATCTGCAGGTAGATGGGATTTTAATCATATAGAGGAGATAGTGGATCTAGAGAATAAATTAAAGGCCTTAAAAGATAAACATAAAGGATCATATCATCAATCACAAAACAATTTAACATCAATAGGTGAGGGTGGTGAGGTAGTAGATCCTGCAAAGTTTAAAGAAGGCAGAGATATAATAATAGTAAGTAAAAAATGATAGAAATAGTAATGATAATATCATTCATGGTAGGATTAGCAATAGGGATCTATATAGTTAGTCAAATATCAGAATGGATAGATAAAAACAGAAACAAATGATAAAACATAAAAAAGTATATTGTGATTTCTTTGGGCATGATGTAGGTGATATAATAATGTGTGAGGCATGTGTATCAGATTTTGAACACAATTTAAAATACCCATGGAATAAGGTAGATAATAGAGTAGTAAGGGAGGCAGTAGATATACACCATATTAAAGCCAGAGGGATGGGATCTAGTAATTGTTGTAATATAAATGAGATACCTAATCTTATTGCATTATGTAGGCAACATCATATACTAGCAGAGGAGTGCAAAGAAACTAATAAAAAGTATAGGATCATACATTTAAAGAACATTATAAATAAATTAGAGAATGACTAAACTATATATCAATAATAAGAAATCAGATAATAAAGTGGAGGATGCAACTACTATAGAATACTTTACACATATAGGAGAAAGGGCGGTGGTATATAATAAGAAAATAAATAAGGAGATAGAGGGCCTTAATAAGTTTAATGAGAAACAAAAGAAAATAATAAAGGAATTTTTTATACACATACTAAAGGAGTTAGATAAATAGAAATTTATTAGTATCTTTGTATTTGTCCTCTTTATGAGGTTTTTGTATTGTTTCTGTGTGGAGGCCTTTATACTTAATTGTATATGGGCCTCTACTATTTTATATAATATATAATGGATGATAATGAAATAACAATGGATGATCTAATTAAGTTATGCGGTAATAATGTATATGATACAGAGTATTCACATAAACTTAATATAAGTTGTAAACATAGTACACATAGGATGTTTAAAGAACTAAAGGAGAAACTAAAGGTAATGGGTATCAAAGTAAATAATGCACAGTTGTTTGAGTATATGGTAGTGGAGTTATATAATAGTAATTTAAAATCCTTATTGTAATGCCCTACCTACCTACTAATACTAAATACAAATGGATGCGAACCATTGTAAAGAAACAAAATAATAAATCTTATTCTGATCCTGCATTAGCAAAGCAATACAATACAACTAGATGGAGGAGGATGAGAAATCATTACATAAAACATAATCCTCTATGCATTATGTGTAAAGAAAATAATTATATTAAAGAAGCCGAGATAGTGGATCATATTAAAGAAGTTGCAGATGGTGGTGGAATGTTTGACTATAGCAACCTCCAAAGTTTGTGTGATTATCACCATAGAAGTAAGACAAGTAAGGCAGTACATAAAAGATATAAGAAAAAAAAAGATATACATGATAATAAAAAAAATTAACAGGGGTAGGGGAGGGCCTATAAAATCACAAAAGGAAAATAATATCAGAA
>VTLG01012305.1_pt1 | contig 27670 bp, 38 predicted proteins | sample 4694571 | NCBI WGS metagenome assembly VTLG01 (sample SAMN12604809, study PRJNA352737) | marine metagenome | biome: ENVO:00000447; feature: ENVO:00000209|ENVO:00000569|ENVO:01000036; material: ENVO:00002151; isolation source: viral sequences binned using virsorter ...
AAGATTTCATGTTAGCAACTGCTGCTGATATCGTTGCCGATCCTTCTGCTCCTGATGCATTTGTATCTGGAATTATGGAAGGAAAAGAATGGGTTTGGGAAGGTGGTTCACTTCGTGAGCAACTTATTGAGAAAACTCAAAAGAGAATTAATACTCTTGTTGATCAAAGAGTATTGGAAGAACATAAGCTTGGATTATTCCAAGATTTCCTTTCAAATCTCTAAACTCTATAAATAAATACAGATTTAATTCACATTAAACTATAAATGTCCGTTGGTAGCAAATTAAACGAAATGGAAAACATCGAAGAAAACGTGGTAACCAAAGGTGCCAAGCCTGCGGAACCAATGCAAAAACTAAGTACAGGAGGTACTCCCGCTACTTGGGAAGATCTCGGTGGTCCTACTCCAGAAAACTATAAGACCGATGATGATTCGGCAAAACTCAAGACTCCATCTCTTGCTCAAGTCAAGAATGTAGTTAATAAGGGTGCTAAATCTGCTGAACCTATCAAATCAACACCTAAAGATTATGTAAAATCAGATGTTGAAGTAGAGGTTAAAGACGATCAGGAGGTTGTTGCTGAAGAACCTACTAAGGAAGAAGAAGTAGTGTCCGAACAAGAAGCTACAACGGAAAAAGAAGAAGTAGTTGCCGAAGAACCTACTAAGGAAGGTGAAGAGGTAGTTGCTGAAGAAGAGAAATCCGAAGAGGAAGTAGTTGCTGAAGATAAGATTGACGTTGAGGAAGATCTCAATGCTCTTATTGCTGGCGAAGAACTTTCTGAGGAATTCCAAGATAAAGCAAGAGTTATCTTTGAAACTGCAATCAAAACTAAGGTTGCTGAAATCAAAGAAAATCTTGAAAAGGAGAAAGCAGAAAAACTCGAAGAAGAAGCTGCTTCACTTAAGAAAGAACTTGTAGAGCGTGTTGACTCTTATCTAGAGTACGTTTCTGATGAGTGGTTAAAGGAAAACAAACTCACAGTTGAGCACGGTCTCAAAACAGAAATGACTGAATCATTCTTAAATGGAATGAAGGGTCTATTTGAAGAACATTATGTATCAATCCCTGAAGAAAAATATGATGTCATCGAGAGCATGGTAGATAAACTTGATGAAATGGAAGGAAAACTCAATGAGCAAATCGAAAAGAATGTTGCTCTTAACAAGAGACTTTCCGAGTCTACTTCTGATGTCATCCTAGCAGATGTATCTGAGGGTCTTGCCCTTTCCCAGAAGGAAAAACTCGCTTCTCTTGCCGAAAATGTTGAGTTTGAAAGTGAAGAATCTTATCGTGAGAAACTAGTAACTCTAAGAGAATCCTATTTCTCCACAAAAGCAACTAGTGCTCAAAGAGATACTGCTGAAACAATTTCAGAGTCAGCAGATCAACAATCTGCTACTGAGCAAGCAGTTTCTCCATCAATGGAGAGCTACATGTCAATTCTCAGCAGAATGCATAAAAAGTGATTTTTAAATTATACTCAAACAAAACATTTTAAAAGGTAAAATTCAAATGCAACAGTTCAATTCTGAACAGCTGCAAGAGAAGTGGGCACCAGTCCTCGATTACGAGGGCATGGAACCGATCAAAGATGCACATCGAAGAGCGGTTACCGCAATCTTGCTAGAAAACCAAGAAAGAGAAGTACAAGAAGAACGTGCTTTCCTTTCTGAAGCTGCCCCAACAAACTCTACAGGTTCTAGTGGAGCCACTGCAGGTTTCTCTGCTTCCGCTGGAGCTCCTACTGCTGGTTTCGACCCAGTATTAATAAGTCTTATCCGTCGTTCAATGCCAAACTTGGTCGCTTATGACCTAGCTGGCGTTCAACCAATGAACGGACCTACTGGACTAATCTTCGCAATGCGTTCTAAGTACTCCACTATGGGTGGCGACGAAGCATTGTTCGATGAAGCACTAACATCTTTCTCTGGAACAGACTCAACAGCCGCAACATCCGAAATCGGATCAGGTTATGTTGCTGGTTCAGATGGAGCTGCAGTTGGTGTTGGTACAATCGCCCAAGGTACTTCTGCTACAGAAGGTAACCCAGGTCTCCTAAGTCCAGATTCAGCCGCTACTCAGAAAGCATACACTGTTGGACAGGGTATGGATACAGAGGACGCTGAAGCACTTGGCACCTCAAGTAACGAATTCAACGAGATGGCTTTCTCGATTGAGAAAGTAACCGTTACTGCAAAGTCACGTGCCCTCAAAGCTGAGTACTCACTTGAGCTTGCTCAAGACCTCAAGGCAATCCACGGTTTGAATGCTGAAGCCGAACTGGCTAACATTCTTTCTACTGAGATCCTCGCTGAAATTAACCGCGAAGTTATCAGAACCGTTTATAAGATTGCTGAATCAGGTGCTCAAACAAACACTGCTAACGCTGGTAAGTTCGACCTCGATGTTGACTCCAACGGCAGATGGTCGGTTGAGAAGTTCAAAGGTTTGATCTTCCAAATCGAAAGAGATGCTAACGCTATCGCACAAAGAACTCGTCGTGGAAAGGGCAACATGATCCTTTGCTCCGCTGACGTTGCTTCTGCGCTAACAATGGCTGGTGTACTAGACTACACACCTGCACTCAACGCTAATCTTAACGTTGATGACACAGGCAATACATTTGCTGGTGTTCTACAAGGTAAGTATCGTGTATACATCGATCCTTATTCTGCAAACCTACAGGCTAATCAGTACTATGTTTGCGGTTACAAGGGTTCTAGCCCATATGACGCAGGACTGTTCTACTGCCCTTACGTACCACTACAGATGGTTCGTGCAGTTGGCGAGAACACCTTCCAGCCAAAAATTGGCTTTAAGACTCGCTATGGTATCGTTGCCAACCCATTCGCAGAAGGAACCACAGCTGGTCTTGGTCGCCTTAAGACGAATAGCAACCGCTACTATCGCCGCGTTCAGGTTCAAAACCTTATGTAAGAAGAAAGGATATAATTCCTTTACTTTCAAGAGACTCCTTCGGGGGTCTCTTTTTTTGTAAAAAATTTTATAAATAAATTTACACAACACACGACATACTACAACATGTCATACTACAACTACAACAAGAGAGGTAATGTTATGCCTAGTAATCCTTATGAAATGCGTTGGGAAGCTTATACCCGTGCAGAAGATTTACTAACAAATAGATTTAATAGTCTACAATGTAAATATAATGACTTGGTAGAAAAAGGAAAAGAACCAGGTGAATATCCAGAATTTCCTACAGATGATGATATATTCAATCTTGCTCAACGGATGAGAAATTACGTTGCTGATAAGGGAGAATAAAATGGAAACGGTACTACCCCTTAAAAATATTGAGGCCATATGTAGTAATAAACAAAATGCTGAATTATTTTTAATACTTCAGATGAAGTTACTATATCCTAATCTATATCGAAAAGATAAGAAGTAAATTATAAAGAGACCCACAAGGTCTCTTTTTTATGTTATAATAATCTAAATATTTAAAACAACGTTTTATTTCAATGGCCTGCTGTTCATTTAGGAAATCTAAAATGTCTCATGAGGATCATCAAAAATGGAGACTTAAGATGCTCAATTATTGGAGAGATCGTCTGGAAGAAAGATTAGCCGGAGTAGATGCTTCTATTTCAAAATTAGAAGAACATATTCAAAGAGATAAAAAACCAGAAGAAGTAACTACAGAGGAGTAAAATGCCATTTCATATTAAAAAACAAAGCATAATCCAATCAGATGTAACCGTATATTATGAAGGTGGTAATAAGTGGACACAAGATTACGCTGATAGAAAGCAATATTCTGCTCAGGCAGATGCTGATGCTAGAATTGCCAATCCTGATGGTAAAAATGGTGGATTTAATAACTCCACAGTAGTGAGTGAATAAACGATGAGTAGTAGAAATTTTTACGATAGTCAACTTAAAAATAGAAATTATCTTTCTCCAGTTGGTTTTAATTTAAAGTTATCAACTAAAGAGAAATTAGATTTTTTCTCAAATTCAGCAACAGTACCTGGTCTTAATTTGGGAACCGCTGTTCAAACAACTCCACTTAGGAATATTGATATTCCTGGGGATGAATTATTATTTGATGACTTTTCAATATCTTTTTTGGTTGATGAAGACTTAAAAAATTATATGATGGTTCAAAATTGGTTAAGAGGTCTTGGTTTTCCAGAGTCTTATCAAGAATATAAAACTCAAACAACAGATGTAGATAATCTTAAAGATACTAAATTACAATATTGTGATGGTACACTTCATATTTTAAATAGTAATTTTAAAGATATTGCTAAAGTAAGTTTCACAGATTTATTCCCAGTTTCATTAACTGGATTAGAATTTAATGCTGCAGAGGATGATGTAAACTATTTTACAGCACAGGTAACTTTTAAGTATACTATCTACAATATAACTGACCCTAAAGGCAATTCTTTATGAATCTTGAAAAAATTCAGGAGATGTGGGAGCGAGATGCTGTCATTGATCCTGATAATCTACATGATGAATCGTTAAAAATTCCACAATTACATGCAAAGTATTATACAATCTATAATACTATTACTTTGATGCGTGAAAAGGCAAGAGAATCTCATAATAAAGTTCGTTTGGAAAGATATAATTATTACGCAGGAAAGGCACCTGCAGAAGTTTATGCTGAAGAACCTTTCCCATATAAGATAAGAGAAAAGGATGCATTACAGAGGTATCTTGATGCTGATGATAGACTTATCAAAGCAGAATTAAAAGTTAGATATCATGATACTACGTTAAAATTTTTAGAAGAAATTATTAGAACCATAGGAAATAGAACGTATCAAATAAAAAATTCAATAGAATGGCATAAGTTTCAATCTGGATTTAGCTAAATATAATTGCAGAGTCAAATATTAAAATGAAGCCTACTCCTAAAGAAATGCAAGCAATCCATGAGAAGTATGATGTGGTAGTTAAGCATCTAATTGACGAAGGATATGCCGAAGATAAAAAAAATGCAGATGATATTATTAAGGGTATGAGCAATCAATGGTTTGATCAGATTATCAGCGAATAATTAAAATTTAAAAATAAGAATTGAGGCAGTAATGCCTCTTTTTTTATGCCTCTAAATATTTGATATTGATCTAGGATCATGTCACATTTGACTATATCAAAAAAGAATGAGGTATTTCTGCGTGTAGAAGCAGAACCTCATGTGTTTTATGAATTAGCAGACCAGTTTACATTTGAAGTACCTGGAGCAAAGTTCTCACCTGCTTATAAGAAGAAATTTTGGGATGGTAAGATACGATTATTTAATACTAATACGAAAGAAATATATGTTGGATTATTAGATAAAATTATTCAGTTTTGCAAGGACCACGGATATACCTACCAATTTGAAAATAACGAGTACTACGGCACCCCGTTTGAGGTTAACGAACTTATTTCCTTTGAGGGTGTTAAGGATTATATGAATGCGATTTGTAAACATAAACCTAGGGACTATCAAGTAGAGGGAGTATATGATGCTTTAAGACATAATCGTAAGCTATTGATATCTCCCACTGCATCAGGAAAGTCTCTGATGATATATTCCCTCGTGCGATATTACATAGGCAAGCATCAAAGAATATTGATAATTGTTCCAACGACATCTCTCGTAGAGCAGATGTACAAGGATTTTCAGGATTATGGTTGGGATGTTGGTTCATTTTGTCACAAGATATATGCGGGTAAAGAAAGAGATACAAATGCTCAAGTTATTATTACAACTTGGCAATCAATTTACAAATTACCAAGAAACTATTTTTCAAAATTTGGTGTAGTAATTGGTGACGAAGCGCATCAATTTAAATCAAAATCATTAGTATCTATAATGACTAAACTTGCAGATACTAAGTATAGGTTTGGATTTACAGGAACTCTTGATGGTTCTCAAACACATAAGTGGGTATTAGAAGGATTATTTGGACCATCTTATAAAATCATTAAAACTGATGAATTAATGAAAAAGGGACATGTTGCTACATTAGATATTAATGTACTTCTATTGAAACACCCACCAAATAAATTTGAAACCTTTGAAGATGAAGTTCAATATATTATTACTCATGATCGTAGAAATAACTTTATTAAAAATCTTGCTTTAGATTTAAAAGGTAATACACTTATATTATTTGCTAGGGTGGAAGGACATGGTCAACCACTATACGATCTAATAAATAGTAGTAATCATATTGAAAATCGTCAAGTATTCTTTGTTCACGGTGGTGTAGCAACAGAAGATAGAGAAAGAATTCGTGAAATAACTGAACAAGAAAACAATGCAATCATCGTTGCGTCTTACGGCACTTTTTCTACTGGCATTAACATTAAGCGGCTGCACAACGTCATCTTTGCGTCGCCTAGCAAGTCCCGCATTAGAAACCTCCAGTCAATTGGTAGAGTACTCAGAAAAGGTAACGGAAAAGTGAAAGCAACTTTATATGATATTGCTGATGATATTTGTTATAAATCTAGAAAAAATTACACTTTAAATCATCTAATAGAAAGAATCAAAGTTTATAATGAAGAAAATTTTAATTATGATATTGTAAACGTACCTCTTAAAAACTAATGACAGAAATGGGAGAAGAATTTTATTCAATAATAAAACTCATAACTGGTGAAGAAATCTTCGCATTAGTTTCTATTGACGAAAATTATGATGATTCTGTCATTATATTACAAAATCCTGTAGTAATTAAAAATATATTTCATCATGGAAATCAGCTGGTTAAAATAACACCTTGGATAGAATTATCTGATGAAGATATTTTTATGATTAAACCAGATAGAGTTGTTACAATGACTGAATCTAAAGATAAAAGACTTATTGCAATTTATAATAATTACTTAAATAATGACACAAGTCATGTATTTAATAATGTTAGTAGCCAAGTTGGTATAACTGATGAAATGGGATACGTATCTTCAGTAGGAGAAGCTCGTAAAAAATTGGAAGAATTATATAAGTTACCTAAAACTAAAGAAAGCTAATATACTTCTCATCAACCCTCACAAAGGTTATTCTACTGATAATTAAGGAACTTGTCAAGCTTGGAAAGAAATGTTATAATATCTACATGTTATAAGATAAGGAAAATGATCTCATGCCAAAGAAGAAGTCGGAACATTATGTAAATAATAAAGAATTATTGCAAGCTCTTATTGTCCATAGAGAAAAAGTAGCACATGCTAAAGAAAATGATCTACCAAAACCAAGAATTACAAATTATCTTGGAGAGTGTTTTTTAAAGATTGCTACCCATTTATCATATAAACCTAATTTTGTAAATTATATGTTTCGTGAGGATATGATATCCGATGGAATTGAGAATTGTGTTCAATATATTCACAATTTTGATCCAGAGAAATCAAAGAATCCATTTGCTTATTTTACTCAAATAATTCACTATGCTTTTCTTAGAAGAATTCAAAAAGAGAAAAAGCAATTAGACATTAAAACAAAGATTATTGAAAGAACAGGATTCGATGAAGTAATGGTCGTTGATGATACTGCTCTTGCTGGTAGTAGTTCTGATTACAATTCAATTAAAGATAATATTCAGTATAAGACTGGTAGATGAAGATTGCTATAATTACTGATACTCATTATGGTGCTCGTAAGGGATCTAAGCATCTTCATGAGTATTTTGAGAAATTTTATACTAATGTATTTTTTCCATCTTTAGAGGAGCATGGAATAGATACTATTGTTCATATGGGCGATATATTTGATAGTCGTAAGTCTATTGATTATCAAAGTTTAGAGTGGGCAAAGAGAGTTGTATTTGAACCACTTAAGAAGTATAATGTATATGCTATTACTGGTAATCATGATTGTTATTATAAAGATACCAATCAAGTAAATTCACCAGAACTTTTATTAAAGGATTATTCAAATATTAAAACTTATTCTAAAGCAATAGAAATTAAGATAGATAAATTAAAGATTCTTCTTTTACCTTGGATTTGTAGTGAAAATTATGAACATAGTCTAGATGCAATTAAAAAGACCACCAGTAGAGTTGTGATGGGACATCTTGAGGTTAATGGGTTTAGGGCAACTCGTGGTCATATGATGGAAACTGGTATGGATGTTAGAGTTTTTGATAAGTTTGATAAAGTATTTTCTGGACATTTCCATACTCGTTCCGATGATGGAAAGATATTTTATTTGGGTAATCCATATGAGATGTTTTGGAATGATGTAAATGATCCAAGAGGATTTCATATATTTGATACGGAAGACCTCACTCATACTCCAGTTAACAATCCATATAAATTATTTTATAACATATACTATGATGATACACCTTATCAAACATTTGACGTAAGAGAGTATGAAAATAAAATTCTAAAGGTGATTGTTCGTAAAAAATCTAAACCAAAATTATTTGAAAAGTTTATTGATAAGTTATATTCTGTTGGAATTGAAGATCTTAAGATTATTGAGAATTTTGACATTCAAGAAAATGAAGATTTTGAAATTGATGAGGATGAAAATACTCTTTCTATTTTAAATCGTTATATTGAAGAATCTGAATGTGAATATGATGTGAATATTATCAAGAATATTTTTCAAGATCTTTATAAGCAAGCTTGCGAGGTAGAATGATGTTTCTTCTCACACTTCAAAATAGAAAAGATGATGGTGCTTATGCTGTAGAAGATGAGTATGGAGATAAAGTTTTGTTTCTTTTTCAGGCTGAGGATGATGCTGAAAGGTATTCTTTAATGTTGGAACTTGATGATAAGTATGATAAACCCATGCAAGTTATTGAGGTTGATGATGAACTTGCTATAAAAACTTGTAAAATACATAATTACAAATATACAATAATTACTCCAGATGATATAGTGATTCCTCCTAAAGTATGATTACATTTAAAAAAATTCGTTGGAAAAATTTTCTTTCTACTGGAGATCATTTTTCTGAAATTGATTTTGTGAAAAATAATACCAATTTAATTATTGGTACTAATGGTGCTGGAAAGAGTACTGTTCTTGATGCTCTTACTTTTGTCCTTTTTAATAAACCATTTCGTAAAATTAATAAACCACAATTAGTTAATACTACAAATGAAAAGGGTTGTATTGTTGAGATAGAATTCAATGCTAACAATAGAGATTATTTTGTTCGTCGTGGTATAAAACCAAATATTTTTGATATTGAAGTTAATGGAAATCCCTTACATAAGGAGGCGGATGATAGAGCAAATCAGAGAATATTAGAAGAAAGTATTTTAAAATTAAATTATAAATCCTTTACACAAATTGTAATTTTAGGTAGTAGTACTTTTGTACCTTTTATGCAATTGACAAGTTCTAATCGTAGAGAGGTGATTGAAGATCTTTTAGATATTCGTATATTCTCTGCAATGAATAGTCTTATTAGAGATATTCTTAAGGATAAGAAAGATCAAACTAAAACTTTAAATCTTAAGAAAGATAATATTAAAGATAAGATCGTAATGCAGGATAATTTTATTAGGGAATTGGAAGAACAAAGTAAGGAAAATATACAAGAAAAGCATGATAAAATTAAAGTACTATCAGTTGAGGCAGATACTCATATAGATCATAATCAATTGTTAGAATCTAATATAGAGGATGCTTTAAAGGAGCAAGAAGATGTTACTGGTGCTAGTGAAAAGTTAGTGAAACTTAATAATCTTAAAGGTAAAATTACTCAAAAAGTAGCAACGATTGCCAAAGAACATAAGTTTTTTGAGGAAAATGTAGTCTGTCCTACATGTACACAATCTCTTAAGGAAGATTTTCGTGTAAATAGAATTGCAGACGTTCAAAATAAAGCACGGGAGCTGCAGAAGGGTTTTGAAGACCTGGAACAAAGCATCAAAACTGAACAAGAACGAGAACGTCACTTTAACCAATTCACAAAGGAGATTACTAAACTCAACAATGGCATTTCTCAAAACAATACTAGGATTTCTGGATGTCAACGACAAATCAGAGATCTGGAATCGGAAATTCAGAGACTTACCGACCAACTTGCAGACAGAAATACTGAGCATGACAAATTAGCTGAGTTTAAAGAAAACCTCCAAAAGACAATCGAAGAATTAGCAACCAAGAGAGAAGAGATTACTTATTATGATTTTGCTTATTCTTTACTTAAGGATGATGGAGTAAAAACAAAAATCATCAAGAAGTATCTACCATTTATTAATCAGCAGGTAAATCGTTACCTTCAGCTGATGGATTTTTATATCAATTTTACTTTGAATGAGGAATTTAATGAAACGGTACAGTCACCGATTCATGAGGATTTTTCATATTCTTCTTTTAGTGAAGGTGAGAAGATGAGGATTGATTTGGCACTTTTGTTTACTTGGAGGGAAGTTGCGAGAGTAAAGAATTCTTCTAATACAAATTTACTAATAATGGATGAAGTATTTGATAGTTCTCTTGATGGATTTGGAACAGAAGAATTCTTAAAGATTATTCGTTATATAATAAAAGGTGCAAATATTTTTGTAATATCTCACAAGACTGATTTGCATGATAAGTTTGATAATGTGATAAAATTTGATAAAGCAAAGGGGTTTAGTAGAGTTTTATGACTATGAAGATTTTAGTTACTGGATATAAGGGATTTATTGGAAGTCGTGTCTTTAATGATCTCAGATATGAACAAGGTTATGGTTATTTGGTAGAGGGATTAGATAGACCTGATGATATAGGTGATTGGGTTGGACCTTCTGGTATGTTTGCTAAACATTATGATGTAATCATTCACCTTGCAGCCTATGCTGCACTAAGAGACAGTGTGGATAACCCACAAAAGTTTTGGGATAATAATGTAGAGAAGTCGAAACCTATATTTGATTACTGTAGGGAGAACAACGTTAGATTATTGTATGCAAGTTCTGCTGGAGCACACGAGTGGTGGCAGAATCCTTATGCAATAACAAAGAAAGCAAATGAACTTATGGCACCACCTAATAGTGTTGGTATGAGATTTTTTAATGTTTGGTCTGAGGAAGGTAGTAGAGAAGATATGTTATATCGGATGTTAAAAGATAAAACAGCAACATATCTTACAAGACATAAGAGGGATTGGATTCATGTTAATGATGTTTGTAGTGCAATTGCTTATATAATGACTAGTGAGTATGTAGGTCATATTGATATTGGAACAGGACAATCTACTTCAGTATTAGATCTTGCAAAAGCAATGGGTATGGATTATCTGCCTATTAAAGAATATACACCTAATGAACCAGACAGTTTGTGTGCTGACACATCTGCCTTGACATCGTTAGGATGGTTTCCTACAATAAATATACTGGAATCCGTATCGAACGATGCAACTCCCGAATTGGCAACATCACTCTAGAAAAGAGCAAAAACGAAAACTTAAACCACAAGCGTTGAGGCAAGCGAAAGCAAGACTTGCCCACTTTAAAAAGTGTCACATGAACCCTGCCAAGCGCAGGGTTTCGTCGTATAATAGGTTCAATCGAAACAAAGCACTATGCACATCCCATCGGATTTAGGTTGGAATGCAACCTATGAAGATTACTGTTCTGAAGCACTTATTTCTGCCATCTATATGAAAGAGGAAGCAGATGAAGTCATTGTTAAACATTTAGTTGATAAAGGTGATGAAGGATGGGATTTGGATATTAATGAAGCTATTCGTCTTGTTAAGAAATTGAGGAGTAAGCAATGGTAGTCAAGCACGAAATCAAATCCCAACTAGCTAAACTTCTTGCCACAGAAGATATTATTGTTGAGCATAAGAATGTGGATACTGCTCAGTTTAATGTTCATACCCGCGTTCTCATCCTTCCACAATGGAAGAAAGCAAGTAATAATGTATATGATATGTTAGTTGGACATGAGGTAGGACATGCGCTATTTACTCCCGATGAGGATTGGTTTTTAGAACTTAAAGTACCTCCTTCGTTTGTTAATATTGTTGAGGATGCAAGAATTGAGAAATTGATGAAGAGAAAATATCCAGGTCTTGCCAAATCATTTTATAATGGATATAATGAACTTAATGATCGTGATTTTTTTGAATTAAATGATGAAGATCTTACTAATTTTAATCTTGCTGATCGGGCTAATTTATATTTCAAGGTGGGTTCGTTCGTTCCTTTGGATTTTTCAATTGTTGAAAAACAGATTATCGGTATGATTCAAAAGTGTGAAACTTTTACTGATGTAAAAAAAGCAGCACTTGTTTTATATGAATATTGTAAAGAAGAAGTGGAAGAAAAGAAATCTAAAATTATTGAACCTGATTCTGATGGTGATGGTAATTTTGAAGAAGATTTTTTTGATGATGGAGAAAGAAGTCTTGAGGATGAACTTGATGAATCTGGTCATGAAATGACTGATCAAGAAGTTGAGAAGGCGATGGAGAAGGGTTATGGTGGAACTGCTCAACAAGAGAGAGGTAGTGATATTGAGATAAAAACCCTTAATTCTCTTGAAGATTCTATTAAAGATTTGAATGATAATAGAAATAACCTTGAAAATGTTTATGTTGAATTGCCCACAGTAGATTTGAAAAATGTTATTATTTCTAATAAATTAATTCATGATGAGATTGGTGAAGATTTTATAGGTCAACAAAAGTTATGGGATGAATCAGAACATGTATTTCTTCAAGATTTATTTGAAGAAACTGATAGTGAATTTATAAAGTTTAAGAAGGGTGCTCAAAAGGAGGTGAGTTATCTTGTTAAAGAATTTGAATGTAGGAAAGCAGCTGACAATTATTCTCGTGCTAGTACAAGTCGCACTGGGATCCTCTCTACAGAAAAGCTTCATACGTATAGATTCAATGAAGACCTTTTTAAGAAGGTTAGTATTGTTCCTGATGGGAAAAACCACGGATTAGTTTTTCTTTTAGATTGGTCTGGATCTATGCAACATGTGATGTTGGATACGATTAAACAGATGTATAATCTATTATGGTTCTGTAAGAAGGTTAATATACCCTTTGAGGTATATGCTCTTACTAATAGCCATCCTACAGATTATACTAAGCAGCGTTATGAGAAAAAAGAGGGGCTTGTTCTGATTGAAGAGACTTTTTCTTTGATGAATTTATTTACTAGTAAGGTAAAGAGTAAAGTATTAGAAGAGCAAATGAAAAATATTTTTCGTATTGCTTGTGCATTTACTCATAATGTTTATTGCCCATTTAATGTTCCTATTGGGATGAATCTTTCTGGAACTCCATTAAATGAAGCTTTAATTTGTTTACACCAGATTCTTCCGCATTTTAAAAAAGAAAATAAAATTCAGAAAGTTCAATGTATAATTCTTACTGATGGAGAAGCTGCTCCTATAAGGTATAGTAGAGAGATACAACGTCATTGGGAACATGATCCTTTTATGGGAAGTAATTACGTTCATGATCGTTGTATAATAAGGAATCGTAAAACTGGATATACTTATTCCTGTGAGGGTATGGGATATTGGGCAGATGTAACTGATTTATTAGTTAAGGATTTACGTCAGAGTTTTTCTGATATTAATTTTATTGGGATTAGGGTTCTTAATAGTCGTGATGCTGGACAATTTATTCGACGTTATACTGGATATGAGGATGAGGGATATAATAAGATAATGAAGAGATGGAAGAAGGAAAAATCTTTTGCTATTAAAAATTCTGGATACCATACTTATTTTGGTTTATCTTCTACTGCTTTGGCAAATGATGATGAATTTGAGGTTAATGAAGATGCAACCAAGGCTCAAATAAAAAGAGCATTTGTTAAATCTTTAAAAACTAAAAAGATGAATAAGAAAGTATTGAGTGAATTTATCGAACTAGTTGCTTGATAAATATCATTGCAGAACTGTAATTTAAACTCATGTCTAGATTTGGCGATTTAATTAGTGGAACTTCAGTACCAGAACCCATTCCACCAAAACCTCCAGTTAAGCCAACAGTTAAGGCTACTGTAGAACCAACAGTGAAAAAATCTGTTGCTGCACCAAAGAAACTTAATGCCCCTAAGAAACTAAAAAAAGAAAAGCCTAGAGCAACTAATTCGATAGGAAATTGGAAAATGTAATAACCAGTTTACAAAGTGTCTACTAGGGGTCTTATGACCCCTTTTTTAGTATTATAATAATCACATAAATAAAACGCTACATTATGCCTCGTAAGATTACTTTGACTGATAAACAATTACTTAATGAACTTCAGTCCCTCTATGGTGTTGAGATCACTGCTGCTGATGTTAGAGGATTTTGTGCCTCTAGGAGTATTAATTATCAGACTGTATCTCGTCGTCTTGAACCATTCAAAACCTCAAGAGGTAAATGGAATCTTGAGATAACAAAAGAAGCAGTAGAAAATATTGAAAGATCTTTTAATGCTCCTTCTGTTATACCAGAAAATCTTACCCCAGAAAAAGATGATACCTTCGTCAAGTTTGGTCCTTTTAGCGATATTAAGGCCATTCTCAAAGCCCGTTTGTTCTATCCTACATTCATTACTGGCCTTTCAGGAAACGGTAAAACGTTTGGTGTCGAACAAGCCTGTGCACAACTCAGAAGAGAACTTATTAGAGTAAATATTACGATAGAAACAGATGAAGATGATCTTATCGGGGGTTTCCGCCTTGTTGATGGTGCCACAGTTTGGCACAATGGACCAGTCATTGAAGCTATGGAGCGAGGGTGTGTATTGTTACTTGATGAAATCGACCTTGCCAGCAACAAAATCCTCTGCCTCCAACCAATCCTTGAGGGTAATGGAATTTTCCTTAAAAAAATCGGAAGATTTGTTAGACCAGCAAAAGGATTTAACATCATCGCAACCGCAAATACTAAAGGTAAAGGTTCAGACGATGGAAGATTCATTGGAACTAATGTGCTCAATGAAGCCTTCCTTGAACGCTTCCCAGTAACTTTTGAGCAGGATTATCCAGCACCTACATCGGAACAGAAGATTCTTTTAAATGTTGCTGATAGTATAGGTGTGGATGATAAAGCTTTCTGTAAGAGATTAGTAGATTGGGCTGACATTATCCGCAAGACCTTCTATGATGGAGGGATTGAGGAGATTATCAGTACTAGACGTTTGGTTCATATTATTCGTGCTTATGCTATTTTTGGTAAAAAGGAGAAAGCAATTCAAGTGTGTGTAAACAGATTTGATGACGATACTAAGCAATCTTTCTTAGAATTGTATGATAAGGTGGATGCTGATTTTGAATTTGACAAAGCGGAGGATGAGGCTTATAATGATTAATGCATGGAGTTTACTTTATGAGGAATTAAATGGAACTATGGATGAAATATATCCTATTAAGAAGATGAAAGATGATCTAACTGGACTTGAAATTCAGGGTGATACTTATCCAACTCTTTCCAGTACTCTTTCTGATAGTATGGCTGGAGGGGTTAGTACACCAGTACCTTCTATTGAAAAACCTGAAGTACGAAAGTATGAGGAAGATAAAGGTATTAAAGATCTTCAAGATTATATTTCCACTACTTATGGTGGACATTATACTTCTAAAACAAACAACGTACAGACACTTGATTTAATAGAATCTGTAGGTGATGCTGAAGCATTTTGTAGATCAAATGCTATTAAGTATCTGAGTAGATATGATAAAAAAGGACAGGCAAAACGTGATATACTAAAAGCATTGCATTATTCTTTGCTTCTTTATTATTTTAGCGGACACACTCAAAACGATGAAATTACGACCCGTGGTTATGAAACTTTCTGACAAAACTTTAACTATTCTTAAAAATTTTGCTGGTATTAACAATTCTATTCTTGTAAAACAGGGAACTAGTCTCCGTACTATTTCTGTTGCTAAGAATATTCTTGCGGAAGCAGAAATTGGCGAAGAATTTCCTCGTGAGTTTGGTATTTACGATTTAAATCAATTTTTGAATGGATTGGGTTTGCATCAGGATCCTGATCTTGATTTTAAAGAAGAATCTTATCTTACTATTCGTGAAGGTAAGCGTAGAGTAAGATATTTCTTTGCAGATCCTAATGTAATTATTTCTCCACCAGAGAAGGAGATTACACTACCTTCTGAGGATGTTCGTTTTCAATTAGATAGTACTTCGTTAGAAAAATTATTGAAAGCAGCAGCAGTATATCAACTTCCTGATTTCTGTGTTGTTGGTAATGCAGGTGCAGTTAAGTTAGTTGTTCGTGATAAGAAGAATGATACTTCAAATGAATACTCTATCACGGTTGGGGAAACTGATAAAGATTTTGTATTTAATTTTAAAGTTGAGAACATCAAGATTATTCCTGGTGCTTATGATGTTGTAGTTTCTTCTAAGCTTTTATCTAAGTTTACAAATACCCAATATGATTTAAAATATTACATTGCTTTAGAACCTGATTCTACCTTTGGTTGATAATGAGTGATTTTATATGGGTTGAAAAATACAGACCCAAAACAATTGATGATTGTATTCTCCCAGAGAATATAAAGAAAACCTTTAGAGAATTCCTAAATAAAGGCGAAATACCGAATATGTTACTTGCTGGACCTCCTGGTGTTGGCAAAACTACGGTAGCAAAGGCACTTTGTAACGAACTGGGAGTAGATTTTTATGTCATTAATGGATCGGACGAAGGGCGGTTTCTCGACACCGTCCGTAATAATGCGAAAAACTTTGCCTCAACGGTCTCGCTTGCGTCAGAAGCAAAGCACAAAGTTATTATCATCGACGAAGCAGATAACACAGGTAATGACGTACAACTCTTGCTCAGAGCATTCATTGAAGAATTTGCGGGGAACTGTAGATTCATCTTTACGTGTAATTACAAAAATAAGATTCTTGAACCACTCCATTCCCGTTGTGCGGTGGTTGAATTTGGGATTAGGGGTAAAGAGAAGCAAACCATTGCTGCAGACTTCTTTAAGAGACTCAACTACATCTTGGAGCAAGAAAAGATTGAAGCCGATAAGAAAGTTCTTGTTCAACTCATTAATAAACATTTTCCTGATTGGAGACGAGTTCTTAATGAGTGTCAGAGGTACTCGGTCGGGGGAACAATTGATTCGGGGATACTTGCGTCGTTCTCAGACGTTGCTGTAAATGAACTTATTAAAAACCTTAAGGAAAAAAACTTTTCTGAAGTACGTAAGTGGGTCAACAGTAATATGGACAATGATATTACTGTACTTTTGCGTCGTATTTACGATAATCTTTATGAATCCTTGGTCCCTACTACTATTCCTGCTGCCGTGCTTGTTTTGGCCAAGTATCAATACCAAGCTGCGTTCGTTGCCGATCAGGAAATAAATATGCTTGCATGTCTTACTGAAATTATGGTGGAGTGTGAATTTAAATGACTACTCAGAAAAAAGAAACCAATTATTACATTTTTTGGACTGTAGCAATGATTGCTTTTATATTACCGCAGATAATTACTGCATTGGCATATCATAAAATTGCAGATCTTTTAAATAAACCTGTTAGTGTGGAAGTTGTAGAACCTGTTGAGCTTGATTGGCCATGAAATATTTGGAAGAAAAAATTAAAGAGGCTGAAAAGAGAATAAAGGAGTTAGAATTATTAATTGAATCTTGGAAAAAACAAAATGTTCAAAAGTCTTAGACAGCATTTCGCTAAAGATGCAAAAATATTATTCATTATTTTGGCAGTAACAGGATTTGCAAGAGTTGCTATTTTTGCTATACCTGTTGTTGGATTATATTTTGGTTTAAACTCTGAAACTATAGAACAAGAAAATGAAAAATGAAACTTGGCAAGATCTTCATAGAGAAGAACTTTTATCAATATTAAAAGATAAGGCATATCGTAAAGGTGAATTTACACTTTCTTCTGGAAAACAAAGTCAGCACTATGTAAATTGTAAACCTGTTACTTTAAGTGGTAATGGTATTGCTTTAATAAGTGATCTGTTTTTAGAGATTATTGAGAAAGATTCTGTAGCAGTTGCAGGTCTTACTTTAGGTGCTGATCCTTTAGTGAGTGGAGTATCTCTTTCTGCATGGTATGGTGAACGTGAACTTGATGCTTTAATTGTTCGTAAAGAAGCAAAGGGGCATGGGACTGCTGCTTGGATAGAAGGTCCACTACCTCCAGAAGGTTCTAAGATTACTGTATTAGAAGATGTTATTACAACAGGTGGATCTGCTATCAAAGCAGTAGAAAAGTTACGTGCTGTTGGTTATGTTGTTGATAGAATAGTTTCTATTGTTGATCGTCAAGAAGATGGAGAGGCAGATAGAAATATGCTTTCTGCTCATGTAGATCTTTATAGTATTTTTTCATTAACAGATTTATGCCAAGAATGAATAATGAAACTAAATTAGTATTTGCTTTGGAACATATCGCACATTTAGAAGATCTTATAGAAGATAATGAATGGGAGGATTTTCTTAATCATTCATTGATGGAAATGAAATTTGAATTTGAAAGGCAGTTGAGTAATGAAAGGGCTAGAAAAAGTAGATAAATTGTGGTAGAATATGAAAACTCAAAAACAAATTGAAATTGATCGTCTTGCTGAATTTTTGAAAGCAACTTCTGTAATAGATCAAACTATTATAACTACATCTGGTGAATTAACACGACGATTACTTATTGAATATCCTGAATCTAATGAAGAAATTGAAAAAGAAACAGAGACATCAAGTTAAATCTAGATGGTATTATATCTTCTGGGGTACTGCTACAATAACAGTATTTGCTGGTCAGATGTATGTTGGTGGTGGTTTCCGAAGAATGTCGGAAAGTCTTGATAATGTATTAAAGGCTCCTATAGTATTAGATTTTGGTATACCAAAAAGCCATCTTGATTTCTGGGAAGAAGAACATCCTATGATTATAAGATGATATGATAAAGTCTCTCAAATCATTAAAAACTCCTCTTAGATATCCCGGTGGTAAGTCTCGTGCTTGTACTAAGATGGATCAATATTTTCCTGATCTTAGAGATTATGTGGAATTTAGAGAACCATTTCTTGGTGGAGGAAGTGTAGCTATTCATATAACAAAGAAATATCCTCATCTAAAGATTACTGTTAATGATTTGTATGAACCTTTAATAAATTTTTGGGTTCAGCTTCAGACCTTTGGTATTGAATTAACTGAGAGGATAAGAGAATATAAATCTACACATCCTGATCCAGAATCTGCAAGAGAACTTTTTATTAATTCTAAAGAAGTAATTAATGATAGAAGTGTTGATGATACTGAACGTGCTGCGGCATTTTATATTGTTAATAAGTGTTCATTTAGTGGATTGACTGAGAGTTCATCATTTTCTACACAAGCATCTATTTCTAATTTTTCTATGAGAGGGATTGAGAAGTTACCTGCTTATTCTGATTTAATTTCTTGTTGGCATATTAATCAATATTCTTATGAACATTTAATGACTAATGATGTTCATGAGGGATTATTCATGTACTTAGATCCACCTTACGATATTAAGGATAATCTTTATGGTAAGAAAGGATCTATGCATAAAGGATTTGATCATGATAAATTTGCTCATGATTGTGATTATCATACTATGGATATGATGATTAGTTATAATTCAGATCAACTTGTAAAGGATAGATTTAAAGGATGGGCAGCCGCTGAATTTGATTTAACTTATACTATGAGATCTGTTGGTGAGTATATGCGAGATCAACAGAAACGTAAAGAACTACTTTTACTTAATTATGGAATTAAAGGATTGGCTGAATTCGATCAATCAAACGAAGAAGAATCTAATTGATGAAGATCCTTCTATAGAGAAGGAATATCCTCCATACATCATCAATAGATGTTTCTCTGGTCATCTTGATGCAATTATGTTTGCTAATGAGATGAATAAGTATCATTTTCTTGATAAGAAGATACAATATGATTTTTTGCTAAATACCTTGAGATCCAAGAAGAGATTTTCTCCTTGGCTTCGTAAAGAAGAAATCAAAGATCTTGACTTGGTAAAACGTTATTATGGTTATAGTAACGAAAAAGCGAAACAAGCTCTGCGAATCCTAACAAAAGAACAACTTAATTTTATAAAATCTAAATTTGAAACTGGAGGAAGACAATGAGTGTGGTTCAAGAGCCTGAAGTAAAATGGGCACCCGACCAAATGGTAGAAGTAACTTTGGGTGAACCTGATGACTTCCTTAAGGTTAGAGAGACTTTAACAAGAATTGGTGTAGCATCCAGAAAAGAGAAGAAGATATATCAATCATGTCACATCTTGCACAAGCAGGGAAGATATTACCTTGTGCATTTTAAAGAATTATTTGCACTCGACGGTAAACACGCTAATCTTACACAAAATGATGTTCAGCGTCGTAATCGTATTGCTCAACTTATTGCTGATTGGGGTCTAGTTACTATTGTTGACTCTGAGAAAATAAAAGATATTGCTCCCTTAAACCAGATTAAAGTGTTATCATATAAAGATAAAGGTGACTGGATACTAGAAACCAAGTATAATATAGGCAGCAAGAAGAAAAAAGTTGAAGAATAATTTATCCAACGGGATTACTGAACGTCTTTATTATACCCTAGGAAAAAGACCTGAGACTGCTAAATCACATGATATCTACATGGCATTATGTTATGCTGTGAGAGATCAGATGATGGCATATCATCTTACTCCAGAGGTATGTAATAATGAAAAGGAAGTTGCATATCTATCAGCAGAGTTTTTAATTGGACCACAACTTGGTAATAATCTTCTTAATCTTGGGATGGAGAAGGATGCAAGAGAAGCAGTATCAGAGTATGATCTTACTTTAGAGCAAGTCCTTGATGCTGCGGAGGAACCTGGGTTAGGTAATGGAGGTTTAGGAAGACTTGCTGCATGTTATATGGAGTCTCTTGCCACTCTTAAAGTACCTGCTACTGGTTATGGTATAAGGTATAAGTTTGGTATGTTCAAACAGATTATCAGAGACAATATGCAGTTGGAAGTCACTGATAACTGGTTGCATGGTGATTGGCCTTGGGAACTTGCACAACCAGATGAATCTGTTCTTGTAGGTTTTGGTGGTAGAGTAGAGAATTATATTTCAGATAGAGATAATTATAGAGTACGTTGGGTTCCTGCTGAGACGGTAGTTGCTGTTCCTTATGATGTAATGCAGTTGGGATATAAGGTTGACTGTTGTAATAGGTTAAGATTATGGAGAGCAGATGCCACAGAGATCTTTGATTTCTATGCATTCAACATAGGTGACTATATGGGATCTGTTGAGCAGGGAGTTCAATCAGAGACTATCTCTAAGGTTCTTTATCCTAATGATGGTACTGATGCTGGTAAGATATTAAGATTAAAACAACAGTTCTTTTTTGTTAGTGCTTCTCTTCATGATATGGTACGTAACTTGGAGAAGTGTAATGTACCGTTGGAAGAGTTTCCAAATAGGTATCAAGTTCAACTTAATGATACTCATCCTGCAATTGCAGTAGCAGAGTTAATGAGAATTTTTGTAGATCTTAAACATTTTGAATGGGAACCAGCATGGGAGATTGTAAGTAAGAGCATATCATATACTAACCATACTCTTTTACCAGAAGCATTGGAGAAGTGGGATCTTAAACTCTTTAAGACTCTTCTTCCACGTCACATGGAGATCATTTATGAAATTAATAGAAGATTTCTACAGACAGTAAGACTTCACTATCCTGGTGATGATTCTATGTTGGAAAAGATGTCGATCATTGATGAGGGTGGAAATAAATCAGTTCGTATGGCAAATCTGGCAACCATAGGATCGCATCATGTAAATGGTGTTGCAGCATTGCATTCTGAATTAGTTAAGACACAATTAATGCCAGAGTTTAATGATCTATGGCCTCATAAGTTTACGAATGTAACGAATGGAGTTACTCCTAGAAGATGGGTAGCATCTGCTAATCCAGGTCTTGTTGAAGTATTAGATGAGTATGCACCAGGGTGGATTACTGATGGTGAGAAACTTAGAAATTTGGAGAATCATATAGATGATGAAGATCTTATAGAGAAGTTTGGAACTTGTAAAGTTCTTGGTAAACATGCTCTTGCTAATTATATTCATGATGAACTTGGAATTTCTGTTGATCCATCAAGTATGTTTGATGTGCAGGTTAAGAGGATTCATGAATATAAGAGACAACATCTACTTGCTCTTTGGATTGTTTCACAGTATCTTAGAATTAAAAATGGAGTTGATGTTGTTCCTAGAACAGTAATCTTTGGTGGTAAAGCAGCACCAGGTTATTACATGGCAAAGTATATTATTAATTTTATATGTAATATTGCTGAAGTAGTTAATACTGATCCTGATATGGATGGTAAGTTACGTGTAGTATTTTTGCCAAATTATAGTGTTAAGTTAGGAGAGAAAGTTTATCCTGCTGCTGATTTATCTGAACAGATCTCTACTGCAGGTAAGGAAGCATCTGGAACAGGCAATATGAAATTCCAGATGAATGGTGCTCTTACAATAGGAACTCTTGATGGTGCTAATGTAGAGATACGTGAACTTGTAGGGGAAGATAATTTCTTTCTCTTTGGTAATGATGAGAAGGGGATAGCAGATCTATGGGCGAAAGGATATGATCCTAAGAGTTATATGAGTCCAGAACTTTGGGAAGCAGTTAACCTTATTAAAGGTGGCCACTTTAGTAATGGTGATAAAGATACCTTCAGACCATTGATAGATAATCTATTAAATCATGATCCTTTCTGTGTCTTTGCTGACTTCTCTGATTACTGCGATGCTCAAGACAGAGTGAGTAGTGCATGGAAAGATTGGAAGTCATGGCAACGTATGTCATTAATTAATGTTGCACGATCAGGATTCTTTTCTTCAGACAGATCTATTAGAGATTATTGTAAATTAATTTGGGGTATAAAAATATAAGGTGAAAAAATTTATTTTTGATGTTGATGGGACACTTACTCCTAGCAGACAAAGAATTGATGAAGAGTTTTTATCATTCTTTTTTGGATTCACATTTAATAATGAGGTATATCTAGTTACTGGTAGTGATAGAGAAAAGACTTTAGAGCAAATAACACCTGAATTATATTATAATTGTGAGAGGGTTTATAATTGTTCTGGCAGTGATGTGTATGAGGGTGATAAGAATGTGTATAGATCTGAGTGGGAGTTGCCTTTAGATGTGGAAAGATTTTTATATGATGAATTAGATTACAGTTCATTCCCTCTTCGTAATGGTAATCATATTGAGAGAAGACCTGGTGGAGTTAATTTTAGTATTCTAGGTAGGGATAAAGATCCTTTTCTTGGTAGAGAAGAATATATGAGATGGGATAAAGATACTAATGAGAGAGAAGACATAGCACATAGACTTAAGAGTGCATTTCCTGGATTGTCTATTGCTCTTGGGGGACAAACAGGTCTTGATATTGGACCTTATGGTAGTGATAAGAGTCAAATATTAAGAGATTTCTCTCAAGATGATGAGTTACATTTCTTTGGTGATAGAATGGAGAAAGGTGGAAATGACCATTCATTAGGGGAAGCGGTAAAAAAGATGGGTGGTTATCCGTACTCTGTTAAAAATTGGGAAGATACCCGAACTCAATTATTGGGTATTTACGATTGATACTTAGTAGTATAGTGTTATAATTAATTATGATCGCCGTAAGGGATCACAAAACACAAACTCGCTTAACAAGGAGCTACTAAGATGACTAACTTAGCAACGTATCATACTGCCAACCTTCCAGAATTAATGAAGGTGATTCGACAAAATGGCATAGGTATGGATGACTACCTAGATAGGTTTTTTAATGCACCATCTCAAACGTCAAATTATCCACCATATAATCTAGTACAATTAAATAATCATGAATCGAGACTCGAAATCGCCCTTGCGGGGTTTAAGAAGGATGAAGTATCAGTCTATACTGAGTTTGGAAAATTACATGTGGAAGGCAAAAAAGAAGAACCAGAAGTTGATGGAGAATTTGTCCATAAAGGATTGGCCCAGCGGTCGTTTAATAGGCTCTGGACAATCTCAGATGATACCGAGGTACGAGGAGTCGACTTCAGCGACGGACTCTTGGTGGTTAAATTGGGAAAAATAGTTCCAGATCACCACGCTCGTAAAGAGTATCTCTAAATATGAAAGGGGTAAGGGGACCGCCCTTTTACCGAAATGCATTTCAATAAAACGTAAGGGGTGGACATTCCACCCCTTTTTTGTTATAATTAGTATATCTAGGTAAATACGATGTCAGTTAAATTAACCCTATTAAAGTCCGGGGAAACTATAATTTCAGATGTTAAAGAATTAGTTTATGATACTTCAGAATCATCAGAAAAAGAGGTTTATGGATATTTGCTTAAACAACCAAAAAAAGTAAATATGTCTTCTCCTGTTTTTCTTACTGAAGAGACAACAGAAGAATCATCCGTTCAAGTTTCGCTTACTTCTTGGTGTCTTATAACTAAAGATACAGAGTTTGCAATTCCTTCAGATTGGATTGTGACTATTATGGAACCAGTGGATAGATTAACAAAGATGTATGAGGAATCTTTAAATGGTTAAATGTTTATTACTAAAGACTGGTATAACATTAATATCTGAGATTACAGAAATTGGTGCTGATGTTGGTGAACCAGATTGTCAATTAACAAATGCATTTGAACTTGTGGGCGAAGATCTTAAACGATGGCCAAGTTGTACTGATCAAAGGACATTGATGATGCAATCTGATAGTATATTAACTATTGTTGATCCGAATGAAGATATATTAAAAAAATATAAGGAGAGCATTTCATGACCAAAAAAGTATTAAGTATTGATCTTGATTACTTTATGGGTCCAACCATTCAGATTTATAATTCTGAACGTATGGATCATAATCCATTCGTAAGATGGAAAGAATTATATGATCATACACCATTTAAAGAAAGTCATTTTTATATTGATCAAGGTAATCTTCTTTATTGTTATCATACATTTTTAAAGGCTTTAAAGAATAATCCTACAGTTGTATTTGGATATGATCATGATGCTATTCTTTATGGAATTAAAGATTATGATAGTATTGATTTAGTTAATATTGATCATCATGATGATGTATTTGGTGGTGATTATATAAATCATCCTGATGGAGAGGAATTTACAGTATTTGATGAGAATGGTGAAGAAATAGAATCTGATCCAGATGATTTACCTTTAATGAAAGAATATCAAGAATCAGTTGAGTGTGATAGTGTTCATGAGGGAAATTGGATCTTATGGTTACATCATAAGAAGAAATTAAATTCAGCTGTATGGATTTGTAATGAGAATAGTGGTAATTTAGATAGGAATGATTTCAATGAAAGAATATTAGGAGATAAGTATAAAACACGTCTAAGAAATGATTATGAATTTGAAGATTATAACTTCGATCATATATTTGTGTGTCTATCTCCACAATATATCCCCAAAAATCACTGGCATTATTTTACAATGTTCATGATGGCATATGAGGAATTTACTGGTAATGAAGTTAATCTTATTGATAAACTTAGATTTAGATATCATGTTATATACGATAAAACAACTAAACATATTTTAAATCCATCATAATTATTTTTTGAAATGAGATTCTATACTAATGTCCAGATGGTTGGAGACAACTTTTTGGTTCGTGGATATGAAGATGGAAAACACTTTGCAACCCGTGAGAAATTCTATCCAACCCTTTTTGTTGATTCAAAAAAGAAGAGTAAGTATAAAACTTTAACTGGTGATACTGTTGAGGCAATCGAACCAGGGTCTGTACGTGATTGTAGGGAGTTTATAAAGAAGTATGATGGTGTAGAGAATTTTAATATCTATGGGAATGAAAGATTTATCTATCAGTATATTTCTGATAAGTATCCGGAAGAAGAATTAAAATTTGATATTGATAAGATTAAGTTGGTTACACTTGATATTGAGGTTAAGTCGGAGAATGGATTTCCAGATGTAGAATCTGCTGCAGAAGAAATACTTCTTATTACAATACAGGATTATAATACAAAACAGATTAGAACTTGGGGATTAGGTGCATTTAATAATAAGCAAGATAATGTCATTTACAAAGGTTTTAGGACTGAGTATGAACTTTTAAATGATTTCATTAACTGGTGGATGATTGAAGAGAATACTCCTGAAGTTATTACTGGATGGAATAGTAAGCTTTATGATATTCCATATATGTGTCGTAGGATTGAAAGAATCCTTGGTGAGAAGTTAATGAAGCGTATGTCACCTTGGGGATTAGTAACAGAAGATAGAACTGTTATTATGGGACGTGAACATATTTCTTATGATATTGGTGGAGTATCACAGTTAGATTATCTCGATCTTTATAAGAAGTTTACTTACAAGGCACAGGAGTCTTATAGGTTGGATTATATTGCTAGTGTAGAATTGGGACAGAAGAAATTAGATCACTCTGAGTTTGATACGTTTAAGGATTTCTACACAAAGGGTTGGCAAAAGTTTGTAGAGTATAATATAATTGACGTTGAACTTGTTGACCGTCTGGAAGACAAGATGAAACTCATTGAACTTGCTCTCACTATGGCATATGATGCCAAGGTGAATTATGAGGATGTATTCTATCAAGTTCGTATGTGGGATACGATAATTTATAACTATTTGAAGAAGAGGAATATTGTTATTCCTCCAAAGAATAGATCATCAAAAAACGATAAGTACGCAGGTGCATATGTTAAGGAACCGAAACCAGGACGCTATGATTGGGTTGTCTCTTTTGACCTTAATAGCTTGTACCCTCATCTTATTATGCAATATAATATCAGTCCAGAAACCCTCCGGGAGACTAGACATCCCAGTGCGAGCGTTGAGGGGCTCTTAAATCAGACTGTTAATATTGAAGGTGAGTATGCAACATGTGCTAATGGAGCACAGTATAGGAAGGATGTGAGAGGCTTTCTTCCTGAATTAATGGAGAAGATGTACAATGAACGTGTTATATTTAAGAAGAGGATGCTCAGAGCGAAGCAGGAGTATGAGAAGACACCCTCGGTTGCTCTTACAAAAGAGATTGCCAGGTGTAACAACATCCAAATGGCAAAGAAGATTTCTCTTAACAGTGCTTATGGTGCTATCGGCAATCAGTACTTCAGGTATTATAAATTAGCAAACGCCGAAGCGATTACCTTATCTGGTCAGGTATCTATTCGTTGGATAGAGAATAGAATGAATCAGAAGATTAATAAAATTTTAAAAACTGAGGATGTTGATTATGTTATTGCTTCAGATACTGATTCCATTTATCTTAATTTGGGGCCTTTGGTCGAGACTGTATACAAGGGCAGAGAGAAAACTAATGAAGGCGTTGTCACGTTCCTTAATAAGGTCTGTGAAATGGAATTTGAGCCTTATATTGAAAGTTGCTACCAAGAACTGGCCGACTACGTAAATGCTTATGACCAGAAGATGGTTATGGCAAGAGAGAATATTGCTGATCGTGGTATATGGACTGCAAAGAAACGTTATATTTTAAATGTATGGGATAGTGAAGGAGTCAGATATGAAGAACCAAAATTAAAGATGATGGGTATTGAGGCAGTTAAATCCTCTACTCCTGCTCCTTGTCGTCAGATGATTAAGGATGCACTTAAACTTATGATGAATGATACTGAGGAGAATGTTCAGAAGTATATTGAAGATT
>VTLG01016500.1_pt1 | contig 27668 bp, 36 predicted proteins | sample 4694571 | NCBI WGS metagenome assembly VTLG01 (sample SAMN12604809, study PRJNA352737) | marine metagenome | biome: ENVO:00000447; feature: ENVO:00000209|ENVO:00000569|ENVO:01000036; material: ENVO:00002151; isolation source: viral sequences binned using virsorter ...
AAAGGATATATCTATCCAGATGTTAAGAGTGGATCAGTCACCAAATCTGTGATAGTGAACCTCAGAACACCGGCTGAAGAAGCAGAAGAACCAGAACATATTATTTTAGAAGACAGTACAGATTTTTCAACAAATTATTTAATATTAGATGCTGATGCGGGATCACCAAACGCAACAGGTATTATGAAGTTTATAACTGAAGAAAGTTCAACATCTTCAGGGGCGGCAGGAATTAAAACAAGACTTACAGTTACACCAGGACCAGGAGATGTAACAGCTAATGATGATTTTGGTTATACTGAAACTTTCGAATATTTTGATGATACTATAGATGTTAATGTGACAACCGGACTGGATGTGAATCTTTAATATGTTGTTCCGTGGTTTTTTAATCGGTTGTTTCATTTGTTTTGGAACATTGAGTTTTGCACAAGGGCCAACAACACAGCAAGACGCAATCCACAATACTTATAAACATCACGAAATTAATAAAAAAGAAAATTATAAAACTGAAGATATTTTGTTGTTATTTAAATCTTGTTATGAAACCATTTATTTTTTAGGTAACACAAAATATAAAAGAAGTAAAAAAACATTACAAGAAAAGGATGTGTCTAAACAATGTTTTTGTATATGTGATAAAATTAGATCAATATATAAACCTGAAGAGTTTTTAGATAGACCCCCAATAGAAATACATAGTATTATTAAACCATTAATTTCTGAATGTATAGCAGAACAGGGTCAAGTTTGGCATGATGAGGAAAAATGACACAAGACACTCGTATAGATGAAATATTAGAAATTACAAGTTTAGTTCCTACTTCTGAACTTAAACCTGAACCTCCTGTTAGAATTAAACCTAAGACTGATGGTAAGGATGATGACATTGATTATAATTATGCCCGTGAGAATTACTACAATTTAATTGAACGAAATCAAGATGCAATAGAAGAGATGTTAGAGATTGCCAAACAATCTGAACATCCACGTGCTTTTGAAGTAGTTGGACAATTAATTAAATCCGGCTTGGATGCCAATAAAGAGTTAATGGGTCTACATAAAACCAAAAAAGAACTAAGTATAGAAAAGGGTGGGCACACTACTACTGTTAATAACGCAGTATTTGTGGGATCTACAGCCGATCTACAAAAGTTACTTAAGGGAAAACGTGGCGAGTGAAACGTATTTAGGAAATCCAAATTTAAAAAACGTAGGACAAAATGTAGAGTGGACAGAGGAAACACTTCAAGAATATGTGAAGTGTAAAGATGATCCTCTCTACTTTGTAGAGAACTATGTTCAGATTATCCATGTAGATAAGGGATTAGTTCCTTTTGAAATGTACGATTATCAAAAAGATATGATACAAAAATTTAATGATAATCGTTTTGTAATATGTAAAATGCCTAGACAAACAGGAAAGTCTACCACAATAATAGCCTTTCTTCTTCACTATTTACTGTTCAACGAAAGTGTCAATATCGCAATGTTGGCAAACAAAGGAGCAACCGCAAGAGAACTTCTTTCAAGACTACAACTCGCTTATGAACATTTACCCAAATGGTTACAACAAGGAGTAGTGATATGGAATAAGGGTAATATTGAAGTAGAGAATGGTAGTAAAGTAGTAGCCGCGGCTACCTCTTCTAGTGCAGTTCGTGGTAGTTCCTTTAATATTATTTTCCTAGATGAGTTTGCTCACGTACCTCAAAACATAGCAGAATCTTTTTTCACTTCAGTTTACCCCACTATTTCCTCAGGTGAATCTACAAAAGTATTAATCGTTTCAACTCCACTTGGATTGAATATGTTTTATAAGATGTGGGTAGAAGCAGAAGAGGGTAGAAGTGATTATGTTCCAATCGAAGTTCATTGGTCGGAGATGCCCGGCAGAGATGGTAAATGGAAAGAAGAAACAGTACGAAATACTTCTGAAGTACAGTTTACTCAAGAATTTGAATGTGAATTTGTGGGATCAACTTATACATTAATTGCTCCATCAAAACTCAGAACAATGGTATTTAAAAATCCAATACATGAAAGTAATAATTTAACTGTATATGAACATCCAGTAAAGAATCATACATACGCATTAGTGGCAGATACTGCACAAGGAAAAGGTGTAGACTTTTCTGCTTTCTCAGTATTTGATGTTTCACAAATGCCATACAAACAAGTTGCAGTTTATAGAGATAATCAAATTTCTCCCATGTTATATCCTAATGTAATATATCAAGTTGGAAATAAGTATAATATGGCACATGTTCTTGTTGAAGTAAATGATATTGGATCTCAAGTTGCTGACACTCTACACTACGATTTAGAGTATGAAAATATTATGATCATTACTATGAGAGGTAGAGCAGGTCAACAAATAGGTGGTGGATTCGCAAAGAACATTCAATTAGGATTGAGGACAAGTAAACAGATTAAGAGAATTGGATGTGCAACTCTGAAAGACTTGATAGAACAAGATCAATTAATTGTTCCAGATTTTAATACAATTAAGGAACTTACAACGTTTGCATTACAGAATAATACATATCAAGCAGAAGAAGGCGCACATGATGATATAGCAATGACACTAGTAATATTTGGGTGGTTGGTACAACAAAGGTATTTCAAAGAAATGACAAATATGGATATAAGAAAGAAAATGTGGGAAGAACAGATGGAAACATTAGAACAGGATATGTTACCATTTGGTATTATAGATGATGGTCAAGAGGAAGAATCTTTTAAAGATGATAAAGGTACAGTATGGACAGTTGATGATGAATCTACGAGAATGTATTACTAAAAGGATCTATATTTCCAAAATCAACTTCACTAGGTGGATTTTGTATTTCTTTAATCAAATCTTCAATTTTATTAACTAAATCAGGTCTTTCTTTCTTTAATCTTACTAAGAAATTAATAGATCCTGATTCTAATTGAGCAGGATTAACAGAAATTCTTTTACTTAATCTTCTTTTGTTTGATAATTCAAGGTGTTCGGGATTTACACAAGAAGGATTAAAACATGTTTGAGTGACAACTTCATGGTCTGCTACTTCACCTTTATACATCATGAAGGAATATCTACTAGCAGGTATAGTTTTCCCCATAACAGAAAACATACCATGACCTGTTTTATTTTTTGAAGCAAGCCAGATATGACATTTAGTATGTTCTTCTGATTGGTCAACCTTTTTAAGAAATCGGTCTTTTATCTTTTTGGTATTAAATAATGTGAGCTTATCCATCTAAATCCTTGAATTATTTATGAGAACTCTTAATATTTATGATTTTAGAGAACTATAAAATAATAAATAACAGTACAATGGTAAAATACCCTTAAGAAACCAATCTTTCAACTTTTTATAGGAGAGATAAGATGCCTTTTACAATTAGTCCGGGCGTTGTAACCAAAGAAATAGATTTAACGACTGTCGTTCCTGAAATTTCTATGACAGAGGGAGCAATCGCCGGTCCTTTTAGGTGGGGACCTTCATATTGGGCAACAACAGTATCAAATGAATCTGAATTGTCAGGTACTTTTGGAAAGCCTGATGCCGCTACGTACAAAACATTTTTTACTGCCGCAAGTTATCTCGCATATTCGGGAAATCTTAAAGTAGTCCGTACACCTAATTCCTCAGATGCAAAAAACGCGACAATGGACGCCGCAAATACAGTCTATATCGCAAATGATGAAACTTATGAAAATACGTATGACCCAGATATGGGTGGAACACAGTCTGATGACTTTGGTCCGTTTGTAGCAAAATATGTTGGTGATCTTGGAAACAGTTTAAGAGTTTCCATGTGTGGAGCTACAAGAGCAAACACAAATAATGATGGAACACTTAACAGTAATACCGATGTTAGTCCTACTTGTACTTCTGCAGTATACACAAAATCTAATACTACTCTTCTAGGAGTGGGAACAACTTTTTCAAATGATGTATCAGTTGGTGATTGTATTACAATTAATGATAAAGTAATTGTAATTACTACTGTTTCATCCAATACAGTTTGTGTAGCAATTTGTGCAGATTCAACAGTTGCAAATACTGGATCCTATACACGTAAAGCACGATCCGCTTTTGCAACACCCGCAGGTCAGATGGTTGGAACACTTGCCTGTTCAGCTAATGGAACTACATTAACTGGAACAGACACTAACCTTGCTGTTCAATATAAAGTAGGTGATCTTGTTAAACTCGTTGGAACAGCCGAAGAAAGGAAAGTTTCAGCTGTTACTAACTCTACTTCAATGGTAGTATCAGAACCTTTTTCACTCGCAGCAGCCGCAAATACTCACTCACGTAGATGGGAATATGCAGACTCTTTCGATAGTGAACCTGTCACTTCTGCTCATGCAAGGCGTAATGGTGGAAACTATGACGAAATCCATGTAGTTGTTGTAGATGAAGATGGGGAATTTACTGGAGCAAACAATACTGTAGTGGAAACATTTTCAGGATCAGTAGCCGCCGGAGCCAAAGGTGAAGATGGTCAAAGTATTTACTACAAAGACCTTGTTAATAGAGGATCACATTATGTTCGTTGGATGGATCATCATATAAATGGTGATGCAGATACCCTTCTTGATGGTGGAACAACCGCATGGGGTGGTGCCGCAAGTGGAACATTCAATGCAAAAGGAATTATCATATCTGCAAGTATGACAGGTGGAGCCGCAGGTACTGCCGCAACAGCCGCTAATATTCAAACAGGTTTAGATAAATTCAAAAATACAGAAGAAATTGATGTAACACTTTTAATGACAGCTGATGCAGACGCTGCTACTCAGATACATGCAATTAATAACATTGCAGAATATCGTAAAGATTGTGTAGCATTTATTTCACCACTTCAAGCAAATGTTGTAAATAACGCAGGAAGTGAAACAACAGATGTAGTTAGTCATAGAAATTCTATGCCTAGTTCTTCTTATGCCGTTATGGATTCTGGGTGGAAGTATATGTACGATAAGTACAATGATGTCTATCGATATATTCCATTAAATGGTGATATCGCAGGATGTTGTGCATTTACTGATGAATCAAGAGATCCTTTCTGGTCACCAGCCGGATTAGATCGTGGTAATATTAGAAATGCAATTAAACTTCCTTATAATCCAAATAAAACACAAAGGGATGAACTTTATAAGAATGGAGTTAATCCTGTTACTGCAATGCCCGGGAGTGGTATTCTACTTTTCGGTGATAAAACATTATTAGCTAAACCAAGTGCTTTTGATAGAATCAACGTAAGACGTTTGTTTATTCTTTTAGAAAGATCAATTGCTAATATGGCTAAATCTTTCTTATTTGAATTCAACGATGAATTCTCACGAAGTAGATTCGTATCAACAGTAGAACCTTTCTTGAGAGATATTCAAGGTAGAGGTGGAGTTCAAGATTTTGCAGTTATTTGTGATGACAGTAATAATACAGGAGATGTAGTAGATCGAAACGAATTTCGTGGAGATATCTACGTAAAACCATCACGTTCAATTAACTTTATACAACTACAATTTGTAGCAGTTAGAAGCGGTGTTGAATTTGAAGAAATTATCGGTTCAAGATAATCGATAAGAAAGTCATATAAATAATAGTATAACAGATGGGGGAAGACGATGATTCCTGAAGAGGGTACTTATAAAAAAGACTTCCCCATCATCTTAACCTAATCATCGGAATCGGAGAAATAAATGCCAGATTTTAATATTGATTCATTTACCTCTAACCTAAAAAAAGGTGGAGCATTAGCAAGTTTATTTGAATGTGAACTTACAAGTGGTAAAGGGAATGTACTTCCTTCTAGTATAGACACTTTTAAATTTTTATGTAAAGGTGTAATATTTCCAGCTTCAACTATTGATTCTGCAGCTGTTACCTATATGGGAAGATCAATAAACATTCCTAGCAATAGGGCATCTCAGCAAGTAACAACTACAATCTATAATGATGAAAATATGGAATTGAGAATGTATTTGGAAAGTTGGATGGAAAGACTCAATTCACATAAGTCAAATACTAGAGAAGCTGGATTTTCAGCCATTAACAGTTACACAGGTACTTTAAAAGTTAAACAAAAGGCCAAAGATGGTGGATCATCTTCTGTTAGTTATGAATTTGTAGATTGTTGGCCATCAAGTACTGGAGAGATAACTTTATCGTGGGACACTAATGATATCCAAACCTATGATGTAGTATGGGAATACAGTTATTGGAAAAATAGACAAAGTGGCGCAGGATATACTTGATATATATTTAATATGAAAAAAAAGTTTTACATGGGAGTGGTAATCTGCTCCCATTACACCTATTAGGAAAGATGTATGGCAGTTGAATTATTCGGTTTTTCTATAGGAAGAGTTGACAAAGATCAAAAGAATAAAAAGTCTTTTGCACTTCCTGAACCAGAAGATGGTGCACTTGAAGTTGGCCCATCAGGTGGAGCATACGGAACGTATGTAGATCTTGAGGGTTATGCCAAAAATGAATTAGAATTAATTAGAAAATATCGGGAAATGGCAACATATCCTGAGTGTGACCAAGCAATTGATGATGTTGTTAATGAGGCCATTGTTACGAATAGGGAAGAATCTCCTGTCAGTATCAGCCTAGAAAAATCAAGTTTATCAGATGAAATTAAAGAACAGATAAAGTACGAATTTTCTGAACTAGTTCGTTTGCTTGATTTTCGTAGAGTGGGGTACGAACTATTCCGAAAATGGTATGTCGATGGTAGATTGTTTTTCCACATTATCATTGATACTAAAAATCCCAAACGTGGTATATTAGAACTACGTCCAATAGATCCCCTAAAAATAAAGAAGATTAGACAACCAAAAATTACTCAAGGTAAAGAGGGTCCTGAACTTGATACTTCTGGTTTTCAAGAATATTTTATGTTTAATGAAAAAGGAATTTCTCAAACCTCAGGTGGACATAATATTCAAATTTCGGGAGATTCTATTTCTTATTGTCATTCTGGCGTATTAGATCCTGATAGAAAACTAGTTTTAAGTCATCTACACAAAGCAATCAAACCACTCAACCAGTTACGAATGATCGAAGATGCAGTTGTCATCTATCGTATCTCACGTGCTCCAGAACGTAGAATATTCTACATTGATGTTGGTAACTTACCTAAGATCAAAGCAGAACAGTATTTACGTGATATTATGAACAAATACAAGAACAAACTTGTATATGATTCTAATTCTGGCGAAATCAAAGATGAACGTAAGCACATGAGTATGTTGGAGGATTACTGGCTTCCACGAAGAGAAGGTGGTAGAGGAACAGAAATTTCAACACTGCCAGGCGGAGAAAATCTTGGAGAGCTGGCAGATGTTGAATACTTTAAGACAAAACTATACAAAGCACTTAATGTACCCCCTTCTAGACTAGAACAAGATTCGGGTTTTATACTAGGTCGAGCAGAAGAAATCTCAAGAGATGAAGTAAAATTTACACGTTTTATTGAAAGATTACGTTCTAGATTTAATATTTTGTTCAATGATCTTCTTGAAAAACAGTTACTTCTGAAGGGTATTATTTCATCTACTGATTGGAAAATGTTTAAAGATTCACTTGTCTATGAATGGCAAACCGATTCTCATTTTGCGGAATTACAACAAGCAACTATGATGAGAGAACGATTAGGAATGTTGGTAAATGACATGGGCTATAGAGATGAAGTTGTTGGTAAATACTTTTCACAAGAGTATGTCAACAAACATGTTCTTAAATTGACTCAAGAAGAAATTGATGATATGAAAGAACAAATTGCTAAAGAAAAAGCAGAAGCAGCTGGTGGAGGTGAGCCTGAAGATCAACAATGGGAATTTGATCCTTCGGCAAATAAACCAGATTTAAAGATTATATCTGGATAAAATTTATAAATAGTATAAATATAATAGAGTAATAGAGGAAATTTATGTCTAATGAAACTACAGTTGGTGATATTATAGGATTATCGGTTAAAGGTGATGCAGCAGGAGTAAAAACAGCAATAGGTGATGTACTTCAGCAAAAGGTAATGGTATCATTAGAAGGTAAAAAACAGGATATCGCAAAAACTTTTTTAAACAAAACGCAGACAGACTCGAAAGAGCCGGAAAGTGTACCAAGCGAGGAGAAAATAGAAGATGGCAGCAGAGACGCAAGTACTACGTAATGATGAAAAAAAATATATTGCTAAGTTTTTTTCAGATGCATCAGAAACGGATGTTAAGAAGATAGACCTTTCTACACTTACATGGGCAAAACATACAATGACCTTATCAGGTGCAGCAAGCCCAAATTTTAAGATTGGTGAAGTAATAACAACAGCTGGTGCAGAAACATTTCTTGTTACTGGTTTTACAGCCGGAGCAAGTACAGTAGAAGTTGTAGGATGGGATAATTCAAATAAAAAAGCAACTGCAATTGATACAGGGATGTCTAATGGAGATGCAATTGTAGGTAGTGTATCTGGAACCAATACAAGAACAGTAGCAAATAGTGGTAACTTTACAGGCTTAGAGTGGAATGTATTAGTTACTAAAATAATGTGGATTACGAATGGTTTACAAGTTAAGATCGAATGGGACGGCTCTACTGCAGAAAAAGTTATAGCAGAATTAAGTGGTAATGGAACTTGGTCTATGTCTGCCTATGAATTTCCAGGAATACCAATAAACGCAACAGGCGATGGTTCTGAAGTTTTAGGAGACATACAATTCTCCACAACCGGACACGCATCAAACGATTCATATACAATCATAATGGAATTAAAGAAACAAGCACCAGGCTTTGATATCCCAGCATACGAAGAGAACGCATCGTTAGGATATAGAGTTGATTATGCACTAGGTAATTTCACATAATAGGAGAAAATTAATGAAACTTATATGCGAACAATTAGATGATGTACAATTTATATGTGAAGATACCAAAAAAGGAAAGAATTATTTTATCGAAGGTGTTTTTATGCAAGCCAATGTGAAGAATCGCAATGGTAGATTATACCCCAAAGCTATCCTACGAAAAGAGGCGCAAAGGTATGATCAAAATTACATAAAACAATCAAGAGCTTTTGGAGAATTAGGACATCCAGAAGGACCTACAGTTAATCTAGAGAGAGTTTCCCATTTAATTCAATCACTTGATGAAGATGGAGACAATTTCGTAGGTCGAGCAAAGATTATGGACACACCTTATGGTAAAATTGTAAAGAACCTTATCGATGAGGGCGCCCGTTTGGGAGTCTCATCCAGAGGAATGGGTTCATTGAGACCCGTGGGACGCAATTGTAGTCATGTTCAAGATGATTTTTATCTTGCAACAGCTGCAGATATTGTCGCCGACCCTTCCGCTCCAGCGGCATTTGTCAATGGAATTATGGAAGGTAAAGAATGGATATGGGATAATGGTATTCTAGATGAACGCCATGTTGCCCGCATCGAACAACAAATAAAATTAACTAGTCAAAAGCAATTAGATGAAGTTCAGATAAAAGCCTTTGATCAGTTTATGTCAAGTTTATAAGTTTACTAAATAATAACAACAGTAAACACCTAAATTAACGGATATAGGAGATTTAAATGTCTGAAGAAATTTTGGAAGGACAAGAGTCTGAAGAACAGAGTGTTGAGGAAACCGAAGAGTCTTCAGATGTTCAAATTCAAGCAGAAGCCAAAACTAAGGCGTCTGTGAAGAAAGAAGAAGAAGACTCTGAAGAAGACGAAGACGAAGAGGAAATGGAAGAGCAAAAAGCTTCTGTTAAAAAAGAAGAAGGCGAAGAAGACGATTCCGATGATGAAGAAGAGGAAGAGCCCGCCGAAGAAGCTGTTCAAATTCCTAAGACTAAGAATCAAATGTTGAAAAACATTTATGATCAAGTCAATAAAATGAAAAAGTCTGATCTTTCAGGTAAATACGAATCTATCTTAAAAGCTACTCAAGAAGTAGTTAAAGAAGAAGAGGAAGTCACAGAAGAAGCAGAAACTACTAAGATTCAAGCTGTTTCACCTCAAGAAATTGCGCCACCTAACGTTGAAGATGATGTCGAAGCGTTGGTTAGTGGAGAAGAGGGACTTTCAGAAGAATTCAAGAAGAAAGCATCTACTATCTTTGAAGCTGCTGTTCATGCAAAAGTTGTTGACGAAGTTAACAAACGTATGGAAGAGCAAGCAAAAGAAGTTGACGCTTCTAAAGATGAATTCCAAAAAGAACTTACTGAAAAAGTCGATGGATATCTCACTTACGTTGTAGAAGAGTGGATGAAGGAAAATGAATTGGCAATCGAAAGAGGAATTCGTTCCGAATTGGTTGAAGATTTCATGTCCGGACTCAAAACTCTTTTCACAGAGCATTACATTGACCTTCCAGAAGAAAAAGTTGACATGGTTGACGACTTATTCACAAAAGTCGAAGAACTTGAAGGCTCTCTGGATGAAGAAATTAATCGTGGAGTAGAACTCCAGAAAGAATTGGCTCAGTACAAAAAAACCGATGCCCTTAAATCAGCGACTAAAGATTTGGCCGATACAGATTCGGAGAAAATTGAGAAGTTGGCAGAAGGTATTGAATTTGAAAATACAGAGCAATACATTGAAAAATTGAATGTTCTCAAGGAAAGTTATTTTCCTAAGTCTGATGCAGTAACTTCAGAAATTACTGAAACAGATGAAACAATCGAAGTTCAAAGTGAGGCAACTCCTGAGAAATTAGATGAGAGCATGGAACATTATACTTCAGCGATCCGTCGCTATAATTCTTAATTTATATAACCCTATAGGAGAAAACTATGTACCTAGCTGAAGACCTACAAAAGAAGTGGGGTCCAGTCTTAGAGCACGATGACCTTCCTAAGATTAAAGACAACTACCGCAAGGCTGTTACTGCAGTTCTCTTGGAAAACCAAGAAACCGCAATGAAGGAACAGGCTCAACAAGGTAGTGGAGTCTTCATGACAGAGGCGGCTCATGCAAATAAGACCGGCGGTAATATTGATACCGTTGATCCCGTTTTGATTTCGTTGGTTCGTAGAGCTATGCCTAATCTTATCGCCTATGATGTTTGTGGTGTTCAACCAATGACTGGTCCTACTGGACTAATCTTTGCTATGAAGTCACATATCACATCACAGGCCGGTGTTGAAGGCGCAGACTCTAAAGAAGCTGACACTTCCTTTTCTGGTGCCGGAACTCATTCCGCCAACAGTAACCCCGCAGATGCCAGCATGACTACTGGTACTGGTACCGCTACAGCAACACAAGAAGCTGACGTTACCATTTCAGAGATGGCATTCGCAATCGATAAAGTAACCGTAACCGCTAAGTCAAGAGCTCTGAAGGCTGAGTACACAGTAGAACTCGCCCAAGATCTTAAGGCCGTTCATGGTTTGGATGCAGAAACTGAGCTGTCAAATATTCTGTCAAGTGAAATCTTGGCTGAAATTAACCGCGAAGTTATGAGAACTATCTACACCAACGCTAAAACTGGTGCAGCTCATAATACTACATCCGCAGGAACTTTTGACCTTGATACTGACTCTAATGGACGTTGGTCTGTTGAGAAGTTCAAAGGTTTGATGTTCCAGATTGAACGTGAAGCTAACGCAATTGCAAAAGACACTCGCCGAGGTAAAGGTAATGTCTTGATTACATCTTCTGATGTAGCATCCGCATTGGCTATGGCCGGTCAACTTTCCGGTGCACCTACTGGAAACGATTTTGATCCAGACGACACAGGTTCAACTATGGTTGGAACACTTAATGGTCGATTTAAAGTTTATGTTGATCCATATGCACCTTCCGCAGCAACTAACTATTTCACAGTTGGTTACAAAGGTTCAAGTGCTTATGACGCAGGACTTTTCTATTGTCCTTATGTTCCATTACAGATGGTTCGTGCAGTTGGTGAGAACTCATTTCAACCGAAAATTGGTTTCAAGACTCGTTATGGTCTGGTTTCCAATCCTTTCGCAAATGAAACTGGATCCGCAAATAACGGAGCCGGTGATGGTTCACTTACTGCTAACGCTAACCGCTATTACAGGCACGTTATCGTTGCAAACCTTATGTAATCCTTTATCTAAGGATGAACAGATTAAAGGGTGGACTTTTGTTCACCCTTTTTTTTGTGCTTATTGACATTACTAAATATTAGTGTATAATAAAGGTAGTAAAATATATTATGAGTGAAAATGTTTTTGTATTAGGGAACGGTCCCAGTAGAAAAAATATAGATCCATCAAAATTAGATGGAACAGTTATAGGATGTAATGCTTGTTATAGAGATTTTACTCCTGATGTAATTTGTGCCATAGATGCTGGAATAATAAGTGAAATTATTAAATCAGATTTTGATGGTAAGTGTTATTTTACACATAATTCATGGAATTTACTTCCTGCTGAATCTTATGATGCATTAAAGTATGGATTGGATGGAAAAGAGAAAGAAACTTACAGAAGATTCGATGATGAACATTTCGTATATATCTCAGGACTAAATGAAAATTGTTCAGACACAGAAAACTATATTATTTGGTTAAGAAGAGGTAAGGAAGACAAAATTCGTAATATAGGTACTGAAGTGATAGGATGGTCTACAGGAACTTCAGCTTTACATATTGCGTGTAGAGATTTTACTTGTAACGATTATGAAAAAGTTTACCTATTAGGTTTTGATCACAAAAATGATGAATATGATAATCTATATGCCGATACAGATCATTATTTCAATAAAGATAGTAAAATCCGTGATGGTTACATACATGAAAATGGAGTCAAAACAATAAGACAAGGAAATGTGAAAACAAAAGGTTGGATTGATGTTCACCAAAGTTGGACAGAACAAATCCTTAAAGTAGTTGAACAACATCCAGCTATACAGTTTATTTGGGTTAATTATCAAGGAAATAATTTACCAAATCTACCAAATTTATTTTCAAAGAATGAAAAGGAAATATGACAAGTTTAACAGATCAACCTAAAAACATTAATCCTCTGGCCGATGTTCAGTTTAGATTTGATGTTGCGGCTATACCCAAAACTTCCTTTTTTATTCAAACTGTTAATTTACCAAGTATAACATTAGAAGGTGCACCTGTGGCTGTACCACAACTTCAAAATTTTACTCGCCATACTGGTATTATAACTTATGGGGATCTTAATGTAACTTTTATGATTGATGAATATTTAAAAAATTGGCAAGAAGTTTTTGAATGGATGACAAGCAAAGAAAATAAATATACATCCGCAGTATTAACTGTATTAAGTAGTTCCATGAACCCTACAATGGAATTTCATTTCAAAGATATTTTTCCTACCTCATTATCAGAAGTATCTTTTGATAGTACTACAACAGACCCCACATATCAAGTAGCAACAGTAACATTTAATTATACACAATATACAGTTAGAAACTTATTGAACAACTAAACTATATTAGTGTTGCTGGCGAACACACTCTATTATAACATGGATTTTTGATTTGTCAAGAGGTATTATGAAAAGTGATTTTGTACATTTATTATGGTTATTCAATTCTTCCAGAGAAACAAGAGATATTATACGATTAGACTTGCGTGAAGCAGGATTACTATATAAGTATGCAAGATTATCATATCTTACTGAAGGTTCAATATTAGAAATTGGTAGATATTGGGCAGGATCACTTGTTTTACTTGCTGTAGCAACACATAATACAGATATAAAAATAGTTTCAGTTGATGTTGTAGAAGGATGTCATGATCCTGATGCAGATGATTGGTTAAAAGATTATAGTGAAAAAGAGAGAATAGATATTAGAGTAGACAATTCATGGGCAATGGAAAATATACCATTGTCTATGTTATTTGTTGATGGAGATCATTCGTATGAAGGAGTTAAAAGAGATTTTATACATCATTGGAATCATTTAAATGGTTATTGTTTAGCACATGATTTTGGTGATCCAACATGTCCAGGCGTGACACAATTTATAGATGAATGGATCAATGATGGTTATGCCGATGGAATTGAACAAGAAGGAACAATGGTTGTTCTCAAAAAATTAAAGGATTATGAGATTGACAAGTGACAAAAGAATATTTGTTCCTGATTGTGATGATTGGTATAAATGGGGTGCAGATTATGAACAAAAAGAATATGATGAAATAATACAATATATATCCAATTTTGATGTAGCACTAGATATTGGTGCTCACGTTGGAATTTGGTCAAGAAGATTAGCAGAAAAATTTAAAACTGTTGTAGCTTTTGAACCTGTCCCTGACCATATAGAATGTTGGCAAAAGAATATGGAAAATTTCCTCAAAGAAAATTCTGATTGGGGAAATTATACTACGCTACACAAAATAGCATTAGGTCATGAGAATGGAACTTCCACAATGAGAGTTCCAAATACTACCAATACTGGAATGGCATCACTTGTTTATGAGGGTGATTTTGGTAAAGCACAAAGATGGGTACAACCTAATTGGGATAAATTTCCAAATATAGAAATTGAAATTAAAACATTAGATAGTTATGAATTCGAAAAATTAGATTTTATAAAAATGGATGTTGAATGGTTTGAACTTAGAGTTTTACAAGGCGCCGAACAAACTATAAAAAAACATAGACCTATTATGTATATAGAAATGCATGATGCACAAGCCTTTAAATTGATGACTGATTGGGGATATAGAATTATTTGTTCACATAGTATGAATCGTTTATATAAAAGTATAAAATGAAGTTTGAAGAAATACAGAAATTATGGTCAGGTGATTGTGAAATTGATGAAACAGAATTATCACAAGAATCGGTAAAAATTCCACAACTACATAACAAATATCTGATTATCTTTCACGATGAAAGATTAAGACTCCGTACTATGAGGTTTGATCATAGTAAACTCTTGAAAGTTAAAAGGGAATATTTTTCAGGAAGAATGGATGCAACAGAATTAGAGGCGTATGATTGGGAGCCATTCCAATATAAGTTACTCAAGGCAGATGTACAAGAGTACATAGATGCTGATGATGACATAATAGAGGGTAAGAAAAAAATATCACTACAAGAAGAAAAGGTGGATTACCTTGAAGCCATAGTAAAAGGATTATCGAATAGAGGATATTTAATTAAAAATGCAATCGATTGGAAACGTTTCACAGAAGGTCATTGACACGATAGAAGTATCTAAGAAGGATGAAGTCTTTCTTAAGATTACCTGTGAAGCTAGCGTAGCACAAGAATTGTGTGATTTTTTCACATTTACTGTACCGGGCCACACATTCATGCCAGCATATCGTATGAAAATTTGGGATGGTAAGATTAGACTATTCAATATTCATAATAGATTATTGTATAGTGGATTACTTGAGTACGTTTTTATATTTGCTGAAAAAAGAAATTATGAAGTAAAGCCTGATGGTGATTGGTGGAAACCACGTAAGATAGAAAAAAATGAAGAGTTCCTTAAAAATCTAAAATTACCTTTTGAACCTAGAGACTATCAATTAGATGGATTTCATCATGCCTTATCATACAAGAAAACTTTATTAGTATCACCTACCGCAAGTGGAAAATCCCTAATCATATATCTCATAGTACGAGCACTCAATGTTAAAACATTAATAATCGTTCCTACCACTTCACTTGTTTCACAATTATATTCAGATTTTCAAGAGTATGGATGGGATTCCGCAAAGTATTGTCATCAAGTCTATGCCGGACAAGATAAGGTTTCCGATAAACTAGTGGTTATTTCAACATGGCAATCTATTTACAAACTTGGTAAGAAAACATTTGAACCATATAAGTTGGTGATTGGTGATGAAGCACATGGATTTAAATCGAAATCCCTTACAACTCTTATGACTAAATGTGTGAACGCAGAATATCGAATAGGAACTACAGGAACATTAGATGGAACTCAAACTCACAAATTAGTACTTGAAGGTCTATTTGGTAAGGTTTATAAAGTAACTACAACCAAAAAGTTGATGGATCGAAAAGAATTATCTTCTTTAAATGTAGAAGTTATATTGTTAAAGTATCCTGATGTTGTATGTGAACAATTTAAACAGATTAAGTATGCTGATGAGATAGAATTTTTGGTAGGACATGAGAAAAGAAATAAATATATAAGAAACCTAGTATTGTCTTTAAAAGGTAATACTTTGCTACTCTTTAGATTAGTGAAAAAACATGGACGTATTTTATACGATATGATCGAGGAGAAAACAGATGAAAGTAGAAAAACCTTTTTCGTATTTGGCGGAACAGAAACAGAAGTTAGAGAACAAATCAGAGCAATTGCAGAGACAGAACGAGATGCCATCATCGTGGCAAGTTATGGTGTATTCAGTACCGGCATCAACATTAGGAATCTTCACAACATTGTTTTCTCTTCTCCTTCTAAATCTCGTATTCGGAACTTACAGTCTATAGGGCGAGGATTACGATTATCAGATACAACAGATAAAACTACCTTATATGATATAGCAGATGACTTGAGATGGAAGAATAGAAAGAATTATGCTTATCGCCATCATGAAGATAGATTAAAAATATATGATGAGGAAAAATTTCCATACAAGATTCACAATATTACATTAAAGGTATAAATGCCAGAATTGGATAAAGATAATCTAAAAGTAATTAGATTAGATAATGGTGAAATAATTTTCTCTAAAGTTGTAGTAAATGATAGAAGTAAAGATAATGGTTATTTAGAACTTCATTGGCCGATGAAAGTGATGATGAAATTCGATGATAAAGAAAAGAGTACACAAATGGCATTGCTTAAATGGCTACCTTTTACAGATACTACATTTGTACCTTTAGCTGCAAGATGTATTATGTCTGTTTCTGAATTAGGAGAAGATTATCAAGAATTTTATATAAATTCTGTAAAAGAAGATCTTGGACATGACAAGAATGAAGAGTTAAATAAAATGACAAAGATATTAGAAGATTTTAAGCCGGATGGTTTAATGAACTAAACTTGACATCTTACAAATTTGTGATATAATAATAATACGACATTAATTGAAATAAAAAATATTATGGCTAAACGAAAATCAAATAAGAATAAACTTCACTATGTTGACAATGCCAAATTTTTAGAGGCAATGATTGAATATAAAGCAGAATATGATAATGCAGTTAAAAAAGATAAAGACCTTCCTCAAATTTCAGAATATCTAGGTTCAGTATTTTTAAAGATTGCTCAAAGATTATCATTCAGACCAAACTTTATAAATTATGCATTTAAAAATGATATGATTTCTGATGGAATAGAAAACTGTTTACATTATATCCACAATTTCAATCCAGAAAAATCCAACAATCCCTTCGCTTACTTTACACAAATAATTTATTACGCTTTTATTCGAAGAATCCAAAAAGAGAAAAAACAGTTATACATAAAATATAAGAGTATGCAAAACTATGAAACAAATCCTAATTATATGGATATGGATATTAGTGGTGAAGCAAATGAACATGAAAATATTAATGATTATAAAAACTCTGATTTCAAAGTAATAGTTGATGAATTTGTAGATACTTTTGAAAAGAGTAAGAAGAAGAAAATTATCAAGAAAAAAGATACAGCATTAGAACTTTTTATGAGGGTAGCATGAGAAAATTTTTACCTTTTCGTTCATATTTTCTTTTTTTCCTTTTTATATTACTTGCTCTGTCGCCTATTATGGTCCCGATTGCAGGAGAATGGAATGAGAAACCTGTAATGTGTGCAGATGAAGAAGAAACATTACAATCATTGAAAGAAAAAGGAGAAAAATTACTTTATATGGGTTTGGGATTTACTAAAGTTAGAACAGAAACAGGCCTAGCACATAAACCAGTAACTTTACCTTTTCGTATCTATGTAAATTCAGAAACAGGAACATTCACAATTATTGAATATCATCCAGAATACAAATCATTTTGTATTATTGCGTATGGTGTAGAATTTCAAGATTATAGAAAGATGTTATGAAAATAGCCCTTATTACAGATACACATTGGGGTGCAAGAGGTGACAGTCTCACCTTTTTAAATTATTTTAAAAAATTCTATGATAATATATTCTTTCCCTACCTAGAAGAACATAATATTAAAACTTGTATTCATTTAGGTGATGTAGTAGATCGTAGAAAATTTATTAACTTTAAAATACTGAATGATCTACGAACAAATTTCGTTGAACGCCTTTGGAAACTGGGAGTAGATACTCACATAATTATCGGTAATCACGATACTTTCCACAAAAATACTAATGAATTAAATTCCATAGAAGAAATATTTACTACACATGAAGGAAAGGTGGAGCCGTGGATGTATTCATCACCAAAAGAAGTAGATTTTGATGGACTAGGAATTCTCATGATGCCGTGGATAAATGAAGATAATTATGGTGAGTGTATGAAAGCAATTAAGAATACACAATGTCAAATTCTTATGGGTCATCTTGAAGTAAAAGGATTTGAACAGCATATTGGTTCATGGAGCCATGAAGGTGTAGAAGCAAATGTTTTTGATAAGTTCGATATGGCTATGAGTGGACACTTTCATCACAAGTCAGACAATGGAACAGTTTATTATTTAGGTAATCCCTATGAGATAACATGGAGTGATTATAAAGACCCCAGGGGTTTCCATATCTTTGATACAGACACTAGAGAATTGGAATACATACAAAACCCCTATAGAATGTTCAGAAAGTTATATTATAATGATATGTACCAAACTTTTGAAACATTGACTGAAAAAGATTATAGTGAATATGAAAATACTCATGTAAAAGTAGTAGTTGAAAAGAAGACAAATCCCTTTTGGTTTGATACTGTACTAGATAAGTTATATCAAGCAAATGTTTCTAATTTAGTAGTAGTTGAAAATTTTTCAGATTTAGAGTTTATGGAAGATGATGAATTAGTAGATGAAGCACAAGACACTTTAACAATTTTAAGTAAATATGTAGACTCATTAAACGTAGAAAATAAAACAGAATTAAATATGTTGATGAGAAATTTATATAATGAAGCCTTAACTGTGGAGTCAGTATGATAGAAACCTACGCAGAAAGACTTGAAAGAGAAGAAAAGGAAAAGATGACTAACTATAATTTTGATGAAATGAAAAGACAGGAAAAAGCCAAAGTGGAACGTAATTTGGGTTCTGCAGACTATGATGGTTGTCTAGGTCAAACTGATATTCCATCCGTAAATCCTAAGTGGAACGAAAGAAGAAGTGATGAAGATATGACAGAAAAAATGAAAGAGTTTGCTCAAGATATTCTTGATCATGAAAGTACAATAGAAATAAAACTAGATGATGGTGATCTTTTACATTTGGCTAAAGCGGCACATGAAAGAAATATAACACTTAATCAATTATGTAATAATATCATTAAAGGTTCTTTTGATGATCTTGATTATCGATTTGAACATTCCTCAAAACCTGTCGTACTCTCAGAATATTAAACCTTGATATATTTTAAAAATATTAGGTGGAAAAATTTGCTGTCTACCGGCAATCAATTTACAGAAATTGAATTAAATAAAACTTCCACTACATTAATTGTCGGAGAAAACGGATCAGGCAAATCTACTATATTAGATGCTTTATGTTTTGGTCTGTTTAGTAAACCATTTAGACGAATTAATAGACCTCAGTTAATCAACTCTATTAATGATGGTGGACTATTGGTAGAAATAGAATTTGAAATAGGTAGTAAATTCTATATGGTACGTAGAGGTATCAAGAAAAATATCTTTGAAATATTTGTTGATGGGCAAAGATTAAATCAAGACGCCAAAACTCAAGACCAACAAGAATATCTTGAAAAAACTATTCTCAAATTAAATTACAAAACATTCACTCAAATTGTTTTATTGGGAGCAAACCATTATATTCCATTTATGCAATTAAAGACACAAGATCGTAAAGGTATTGTTGAAGATTTACTTGATATTGAAATCTTTTCGGTGATGAATGGTCTATTGAGATATAAAATATCAGAGAACAAAGAAGAACAACAAAATATTGAAGTCAATAGAAAATTAGCTGTAGGAAATATTGACAACACTGAAGGGGTAATTAATGATTTAAAAAAGACTAAGAAAAATCAGATTCAACAAAATGAAAGTGATATTGTCAAAAATGAAGAAGAAATGACTTCATTGAATACAAAAATTCAAGAGTTGATGGATTCAATAACAAATGATAAGACGGCACAAACTCTTAAAGAATTAGAAGGATATCAAAAAAGTATTGAACAAAAAGTATTAAATGCAGAAAAAGAAATTGAATTCTATGAACAAAATGATACGTGTTCTACTTGTAGTCAAGAATTGAAGGAAGAACACAAAAAGAAGATGATATCAGCACATCATGGAATGATGCATCAGAGTAAAAATGGATTATGGGAACTTGGTAGTAAAATCAAAAATTTAAAGATACGATTGGAAGAAGTAACAAATACACAAACAGCTATAACAACACATCAAAATCAAGTTCAAGCAATTAATGGTTATATTGTAAAATTAAGAGATCAGATTAAGGAAATAGAAGATAGGGAAGATGACATTGATGAGAAGATAAAAAAATTAAAAGAATTGAAGATAGAATTGAAATCATGTATAGAACAGTTAGAAAAACTATCAGAACAAAAACAGTTATATGAAACTGCAACTATTTTATTGAAAGATTCTGGTATTAAAACTCGTATTATTAAACAGTATCTTCCTATAATGAATACATTGATTAATAAGTATCTTGCTTCAATGGATTTCTTTGTGTCTTTTAATTTAGATGAAAAATTTGAAGAAAGTATTAAGTCAAGACATAGAGATGAATTCACTTATGATTCATTTAGTGAAGGTGAAAAAATGAGAATAGACTTGGCACTTCTTTTTACTTGGCGAACAATAGCCAAAATGAAGAATAGTGTAAATACTAATCTTCTAATTTTAGATGAAGTGTTTGATTCTTCTTTAGATGCTAGTGGTACAGATGAATTCTTAAAGATACTCAATCACTTAACAGGAAAACAAAATGTTTTTATTATTAGTCATAAGGGTGATGTACTCTTTGATAAATTTAAAGATGTTATTAGATTTGAGAAATTCAAAAACTTTTCAAGGGTGGTGGTATGAATATATTTTACTTAGATAGACGCCCAGATGATGCGGCGGAAATGCATTGTGATAAACATTGTGTAAAGATGATACTGGAATATGCCCAGATGTTATCAACCGCACATAGAGTACTTGATGAAGATGATGCACATCCAGATTTGTATAAGATTGCACACAAGAATCATCCAAGTACAATTTGGACACGTTCTTCAAAACAACATTACGATTGGTTGTTTCGATTATTCAGAATGTTGAGTGCAGAGTACACTTTACGTTATGGAAAGATTCATAAGACATGGGAAAAACTTGGTAAGATTCTAGAAACTACACCAAAGAATATAGTAGAAAATGGGTGGATTGATCCCCCACAATGTATGCCTGACCATTGTAAAAAAACAGACACTATAGATGCTTATAGAAATTATTATCTGACAGAGAAAGCATCATTCTCTACATGGAATTATTCTAAACAACCTACATGGTGGGTATTATGAGAGATTTAGTATTAGAAGATGATCCTATTTTAAAGAAACGAGCAGTTCTTTTTGATTTTGATAATCCACAAGAAGACCCTGAAAAACTAACAGAAGAATTGATGGATGCAATGGAAAAATATGAAGGAATCGGTTTATCTGCTTGTCAAATAGGAGTTGATTTAAAAGTATTTGTGATGAGATATAATGGTGGTGGAATAGTATGTTTTAATCCAAGAATTGTTTCATATTCTCCACAAACCACTTTTATTAAAGAAGGATGTCTATCTTTTCCAGGTTTATTCTTTCCTGTAGAAAGGGCGTATGGAGTTTCAACAGAATATTACCGAAAAGATGGAGTGAAAATGAGTGGTACATTTGTTGATATAACTGCAAAATGTTTTCAACATGAATATGATCACATGTTAGGTAAATTATATACAGATGGAATAAGTAATTTAAAATTAAAGAATGCCAGAAAAAAACAAGCACTCTGGAGAAGGAAGGAGGTGAAAAAGAGATAAATATTAGATAGAAAGAATTTTTAAGGAGAAAAAATGAAAATCGGAACAAAACTTTTAAAATGGTGGTTAATCTGTTGCTTGACACTTATTGGTTTTGGAACATCTTATCATTTCGACTTGCATTCACTTTTATATCATGCAGATGTAACGAAACTTAGTTTTCTGATTATTATTATTTTTGTATTTACCTCAGTTTGGATTGGAAGAAAAACTTATGATCTGGAAACTAATTCCGTACAAGATGAAAAAATAGATGTCGGATGGTTTATTGCTGAAACTTGTTTAGCATTAGGAATGGTTGGAACAGTAACAGGATTTTTGTATATGTTAGGTACTGCATTTGAAAATATAGATATTTCCAATTCACAAACATTACAAGACGCCCTTGCATCAATGGCAAAGGGAATGTCTACTGCACTATATACAACCTTAACGGGATTAATTGCTTCAATAGTTATTAAAATTCAATTAGTGAATTATGAAGTGGGCGAAGAAACCAATGAATTACTTCAAGGATAGCCCATGTTTGATAAGGAGAAATACAAGTCAACTATCGGATTTACCGATATGTTGTTCAATGTGCTAGTTGGTTTTGCCTTCCTTTTCATTGTCGCATTTTTACTAATAAAACCTGAACAGAAAAAAGAAGATTTTGAAAGAAGAGCTGAATTTGTTGTTGTAATGGAATGGAATCATGATCAACCTGATGACATTGATCTTTATGTACAAGACCCAACTCAAGCTAAAGTTCATTTTAGATTACCTATAGTAAACTTTATGTATTTGGATAAAGATGATTTGGGATTTGCGAATGATGTTGTAAAATATAAAGATGGTACAACAAAAAAAGTAAATATCAATAGGGAAGTAGTTACTATTCGTGGTATTATTGCTGGAGAATATGTAATTAATGCTCATTATTATTCTTCAAGAGAATGGACAAGGCTTGGCCGGTTAACTACAAATCCTTCTGATATACCTAGTAAAAAAGTTGACGAAAAGAATGACCCATTAACTGTAAAAATAGAATTACATAAGGTTGATCCTTATAAAATTATGTGGGTAGGAGAAAAGAAATTTTTTAAAAAAGGACAAGAAGAAACTTTTGTGAGATTTTCAATAGATAAAGATGGAAATCAAATTGGTGATTTTTCTTATGAAGAAAAAACGTTTGTGACTCCATTTAGTAATAGACACGGATATAATGGAATTGCTCCAGATGCAATAGAAGAAGCAATGAGACATGAACCTAATGGATCAACGTATATAGGTGGAGAAAGTGACAGTCATGATCAAGAAGAACCTACACCATCTGGATCGGCCTCTTCAGTAGGGGGGTGGTAATGATAGGAATTTTAGTTTTTGGTTTATTAATTCTTTCTGTGATATGTTTGTGGTTATTAATTGAAAATAGAAAAAGTTGGAAATTTTTAATTTGGTTTATTCCTGTTTTATTGTTGTTAACATCATCAACATATTTTACATATACTTCAATATTGGGTTATGCAAAGATTTCAATGCCAAAAGAAGGTATGTATTTACAACATCACGTAGCTGAACCAAATTGGATTTATTTGTGGGTTTTAGAAAAGAGGAATACACCAAGAGCATATAAAATACCCTATTCAAAAGAAAAACATAATGCTCTAGAAGGTGTCAAGAAAAAATCAGAAGAAGGTTCATTTATGGTTTTAGGTGATAATGATGATATGTTAACAGGCGATGAAGGAGAAATTGAAAATTCAAGGCGTGGATTTACGCTTGGTGGTGATATAGGTTTTTATGAATGGGATTATGAAACAAGTCTTACACCTAAAGACACACAATAATACAAAGGAATAATAAATGAAGAAGCAGCTATTATTAATTTTTATAATGGTGGCGACATGGATTGTTGTTGGTTGTACAACAAATTTTACAAATACAAATGGAAAAGGATGTTATGGATTTTGGGAAGATAATCGATGGGGATTGAAAAGAGGAACATTATTAAAGAATCAAAATTATTCTAAACCCTATCGACAATGTGTGGATGAAGATAATATAGAATTAAATAAAGAGAAAAGGCCATACGGATGAAATTGGCATTACTAATAGTAATGTTAATATTGGGTTCATGTTGGACAGATAAAACTAAATGGCCTTATAGGATGACACCTTTTTTCGCAGAGTGTCCTTATGAAGAAGGAATATTTGTGGATGAAGATTATCATCATAAAGTGGAAACGGGTGGATGTAAACATGGATATTTTAAATTTAGTGAAAGAGGAGAGCCAAATTTAAGTGGTGATCCTATAATCAAATTTCCTGAAGAATAGAATGGAAGGTTATTATGTTTAGATTTTTTTTGAACAAGAAGTGGTGGTTATGGTCTTGGCTTGGTTCAATAATTATTTTAGGATCACTTTGGGTTCAAGTAAAGATTGATGTAAAAATAAATGAATGGTTTGGTGTCTTTTATGACATGATTCAAAAAGCACTTGCTACACCAAATGCAATTACAATAGGAGAATATTTTGACAGTTTATTCTCATTTATTACACTAGCAGGAATATATGTTGGACTCTATGTTGTAATAAGTTATTTTACCGCCCACTATTTGTTTAGGTGGCGTACCGCAATGGTCGAATGGTATCATAGTGTGTATGAGAAAGCTAGAACAATAGAAGGTGCATCACAAAGGGTTCAAGAAGATACGATTAAATTTACTCGTATAATGGAAAGTTTGGGAACATCTTTAATTGAATCAGTTATGGTTTTGGTTCAGTTTATTCCTATATTGTTTGGATTGTCAATGGGTATTCCAATATTCTTTTTTGGTGAATGGGAATATGGATTGATTACAGGAGCGTTACTTTGGACATTAGGTGGTACTGCCTTTTTAATTGGATTGGGGTGGATATTACGTCTAGTTGGTATAGAATATGATATACAAGCAAAGGAAGCGGCATATAGAAAAATACTTGTCATTGCCGAAGATGATGGAACAGTTAGACCAAAGAAAATTGAGGAGTTTTTTGAAGATGTTCGTAAGATTCACTTTTTAAGTTACTTACGTTATTTATATTTTAATATTGGTCGAATGGCATACTTACAAGCAAATGTATTATCAGCTTATGTATTCCTAGCACCAGCAATAGTTGCAGGAGTGATGACTCTAGGTGTAATGCAACAAATAATAAGGGCATTTGGTCGAGTAGAAGGATCGATGCAATATCTATTAAAGGCGTGGCCTACCATTATTGAATTAATGAGTGTCTATAGGCGTTTACGTGAATTTGAAACTAAATTGAAAGGATAACATGGAAAGTTACGATATGTGTACTCAAATAATATATGAAATGTCAGATAGACATTACTGGATGGGATTATTTATGTTCGGTTTTGGACTTTTTGTAGGAGTTGTAGTTCAAAAAATCCAAAACGGAGAACTAACAGATTAATTAAAATTTGGTTATGTATGAATTAGAGAAATATATAGATTATGAAATAAAAGATTTTATAGGGATTTTCCCAAATGCTGCTAGCAAAGAATATTGTGAAAGAGTAGTTGATCATTTTAATTGGATTCAAAAAACTAGGGGATATGGAACGGGAAGTATTCGAAACAGACAAGAGCATGATAGAATTTCAGCTCTACAAAAAGAGTCTGATATGTATTTTCTGGAAACTGAACCAGATCCTCTTGTGATGGATAACAATGTAGCTATAATACAAGAATATATTGAAACAACTTGGAGATGTCGTGCATTGATGACGGAAAAGTATGGTATTTTGGGAGATGTGAACAAACATGGAATATCATACTCAGTTAAAATACAAAAATATAAACCATCTCAAGGGTATCATGCTTGGCATTGTGATTCTTCTACGATAGGAAATAGCCGTAGATTGATGGTTAGCATGTTATATTTAAATACTGTGGAAAAAGGTGGAGAAACAGAATTTTTATACCAAAATATGAGAGTAACTCCAGAACAAGGTACTTTAGTTCTATTTCCAACATACTGGACTCATCCACATAGAGGAAATCCTCCACTTGAAGGTGAAAAATATATCATGGATGGTTGGTTAGAATATTTAGCATAGTATAGTAACATGGATAATATTGAAAGAAATGATTTTTTTCCAACTTGTGTATATAAATTCCAACATGAGTTTGTAGAAAATGAATTGGAAAAAATGATAAAACATATAGATGATAATAGTTGGTTTGTACGCAATGGGGAGAGGGTTAAGAGAACAGGAAGTCAAACTCAAGATGAGTTACATAAAACTGACACTTTTAGTAATATAACAAATACAATAATAAAAGTGTCTAGATATATTTTAGATGATCAAGAATATATGGGTGATATAGAAATTACAAATATGTGGGGTAATATACTCAGCCCACAAGAACAAAGAGCTCATAGACCGCATGCACATTCTAATAATTTTTTATCTGGTGTATTTTATCTTAAAACATCACCACAAACAACACCCATACAATTTTTTGATCCAAGACCTCAAGCAAGTGTATTAAAACCTAGAAAAAGTGCAGACAATAATATAAACTCAAATATAAGTGAATTCTATTCACAGACAGGACTTGGTGTGATGTTTCCAGCTTGGTTACAACATTGGGTGCCAGAAACGTTAGATGAAAGAATTAGTATAGCATGGAATGTATTAGTTCGTGGCGAACATGGTGAACCACACACACTCCAAAATGCAATTATTTAACGCCACTAGAATAGGAATCTATAATAATAGACAGAGTAAATGAACAAAGAGAAAAAGATAAGTTTTTCAGAGAATATAGATACAAGTGGAGTAGGATATTTGGTAAAATGAGTAGGAAACAAGAAAATGAATTATGGGAAATGTGGATAAGACCAAATGAAAAAACATGAGCCATTCAAAATTCCAATTTGGGAATTTGATCTTGATATTGATAATGACTTACTCAATGATTATTGTTTACAATTTTCAAAAGAAACTCCCTCAGTAACAAAAAGTAATCAAGGTGGATATCAATCACCAAATTTATTATTAGACCAAATAGAAATTTGTACATTGGTTAGTGATGTAGAATGGAAACTGCGAGAAATACAAGAAACCCCCTTAGTTGTATCTAATATATGGTTTAATATTAATAGATACAAAGATACCAATCTTCCACATTTACATCCAATGTCTCATTATTCTGGTGTATATTACGTTAGGACTCCTAAAGATTGCGGAAACATTTATTTAGAACATCCAGCTCTTGATCTCTTATATCATTATCCTAATGGTGGTAAAGATGCACTCTTTATTGGAGAGGCGCTAGAAAAAAGATTATATATATTTCCAAGTTGGTTAAAGCATTATGTTTCACCCAATCTTAATAAAGATCAAGAAAGAATATCCATATCTTTCAATACTACGAATGGGGGTGGATAATGCCTATTTATGAGTATAAATGTGACAAGTGTAATTGTATGTGGGAAGAAATTCAAAAGTTTAGTGATCCCATATTAACCTTATGCAAGGGATGTGAGCAAGAAGGAGGTGTTGATAA
>VTLG01003395.1_pt1 | contig 27660 bp, 32 predicted proteins | sample 4694571 | NCBI WGS metagenome assembly VTLG01 (sample SAMN12604809, study PRJNA352737) | marine metagenome | biome: ENVO:00000447; feature: ENVO:00000209|ENVO:00000569|ENVO:01000036; material: ENVO:00002151; isolation source: viral sequences binned using virsorter ...
ATTAAAATCTCCTAGTTTTTTAGCAATTTCTTCTTGAGAAAAAGCTCTAGTATTACCAAATACATTTCTTCTATCTGCTCCGCTAAAAATACCAGCACCACCACGAACAGAAGATAAAAGCGCTTCACTTCTTTTATCTAAATTAATACCAGCATTATCAGCTCTTTTTACAGCAGCATTAAAATTAAGTAAACGTTCCGTAAATAAATCAACGTTTTTAGCAGCGGCCCTAGCTGCCTGTGCTATTCTTTCTTGCTGATTGACAATTTCTCTTTGTGTTTTAATAAACTCTTTATTGGCTATATTAGATAAAACAACTTGGTTTTCTTGTCTGGTTTTAACCTTGCTAGCACTAGCGGTTGACAAAATGGTTGCAGTCCTATCTCCTCCAACATTGGCGGCCAAACCTATACGTTCTTGTGCTGATAAACTTGCTAAAATTTCTTTATCACTTAACCCAGAAGCAAGTCCAGAAGCTACTCTAGATTGAGCAACGTCGCTAAATACTTTCGTTCTTTCTGCAAATTGTTTTCCCGCTGCTAATTCTACTCCTTCTCTTCTTGTTATGTCTGCTAGAACTTCGTTCCGTGTAACCGCCTCCTCTGGAGAACCTGCATTTGAAGCTATAGATAAACCAGCCCCTATAATAGTCCCTGCTAATGCTCCCGGTACACCACCCGCTTTACCAAAAGTTGTTGCTCCACTAGCAATTGAAGTTAACGCCGCACCAGAACCCCTTCCTAAGAAATCAGTAAAACCAAAAAACCCTTCTCCTTTACCAGCTTTAACCGGTTGATTAATTACATCAAATAAATCCTTAGTATTTTTTCTAAACTCTTCTATACTTCCTCCAGCGTTTAATTTTTGTAAATTTGAATCTAAACCGTCAAAAACTTTATCCATTTGTTCAGTGGCTGCATTTATTTTAGCAGCTTGATTTCCTTTAAACAAACCAAATAGACCACCAACTGCGGCTGCTATTCCTACAATTTTACCTTTAGCCCCAAGACCAGAAGCAACAGTCGCTCCCAATGCGGCCCCACCAGCACCCTCTGTTAAAGCTTGGTTTTCGGTTAATCCCCCAACAGTAGAAGCTCCAAATGCTAAGCTTAAGGCTCTACTAGAATCAAAGCCTTCTCCTTTTCCTCTCCCAATATCGAATCTTCTTACAGCGTTTTTTGTACGTTTGAGGGCTCTTTTTGGCCCCTTGGAAAATAACCCACCAAGTGACGCCTTACGTGGAATACGTGAAACTAAACTACCTAATAATTTAACAACACCACCAGCAACCAAAGGTTGACGACCTACTTCCCCTCCCTGGTTTCTTTTTATTCTGTCGTAGTTATTTAATCTATGTAGAACAGGACCACCCAAGCGTTTAGCAGCGCGTTTGTTAACAACAAATTCTCCACGAGTTAATAACGCAGGAACATCCCCACCCTGATTACGGCCTAATCTACCAGCAAGTCCGCTTATTTTTTTAGCTAGTGAACCTTTTGAGCCTTTTGTCGTTGCAGCTAAAGTACGCTTGCCCCTTATGCTTCTATCTGACAGGGAGTTAACCGCTTCAAATTCTAATTGTTGTATAACTTTGTCTCTAATAAAACGAGGTTCCGCCGCCGACTTAGAAGCTTTGGCATCAATAAAGCGAATATCAGTCAACTTGCTAAATCTTTTACGTAATTGTGTAGATGTAAATCCATTAACAAAATCAAATGGCCTGTTAGGGTCTACCCTGCTGTCAAAAATACCGCCGGATTCTAAATTGGCTAATACAGCCTCAAATAAATTGCCAAAGATAGATTCAACGCCACTAGATTTTAACAGTCTTCCTGTAGACAGATTACTAGCGGCAGCACCCCCAATAGCTTTAGTACCAGAGTTGATTGCCTTGCCCAGTAATGGAGAGAATACTTTTTTCAGTGCGTTAAAATCGTCTTTACCTAAAGCTTCTCTAGTAAAACCAAACTTTTTCGTGCCTTTAATAAAACCTGGTACTGAACCGCCTAAAATATCTTTATTTTGAATAGTAATATCGCGTCTTTTAAAATCCCCTTCTGGTCTTAAAATAGCCGCACCAATTTCAGACGGTTTTTGGTCTCTTAAAGAAAATCTTCCTAAAATACCACCGCCTTGTAGTTCTACTCTACCGCCATCAGCTCTATTCAGTCTCTTAAGATTGCCAACGCCAATAGCATCAACAGCTTTACGACGAATAACAAATTCGCCTTCTTGCAATGTGGCTCTTACATCGTCTTTTATACCTTTACCACCAGGAACTAAACCTCGTGGACGTATATCTCCACCTCCAGAGAATTTCTGTCTTACCAAACCACCATCGTGGAAGTTTTGTCCTCTGACACCTTTGCCGAACCCTTTGACAAATTGAGTACCTCCCTTGAAGAGAGCAATAGTGCCCAACGCTCCTAGCAACGGAATAATAGGCTTAATAGAATCTGCCAATCTAATCAAAGCACTGGCCAAATTCAAAACTGTATTAGCCATTACTCTAAATGTAGAGGTCTGAGTAACTTCACGAATTAAAGCTACAAACTCTTCTTTAACTCTAATTAATTTGTTTTGCAATGTTTCTTGAGCCAAGGCTTGGTCTCTAGTTAGAGAGCTAGCACCTTGTTGGGCAACTTGCAAAGCTTTTAGTCTAGTTTCATAAGCGGTAATGATAGGAATAACTTTACCAACCTGACGGAAACCACCAAGTTCTTCAATAATCTGAGCGAATCTTGCGTCTCTTGGGTCTAGGTTTCGCAAAGCCTTAGCCAATCTGTTTGCTGCTTCAAAACCACCAACAAACTTACCTTCTGCGTCTTGTAGATTAATACCTAGTTGTTGCAAGAACTTAATAGTGCTAGGTCTTTGAATTCTGGTAAAGATAGTACGCAAACCAGTAGCAATAGTTTCTGCGCCTTCACGAGTTGTAGCTCTAACGCTAGTAAAGATAGCAATAAACTGATTAAGAGCTTCTGCTCCCTCAACAACACCCTTAGACGTAGCCGCAAAAACACCACCGGCACGTTTAACAGCGGCAATAATATCATCAGATTCTACAGCGAATTTACCAGCAACAGCATTAACAGCACCCAGGGCCTGTTCTAATTGATTAGCACCAATACCAAACTGACGCATGATAGCAATGGCACCATCTGCTGTAGTTTCTATATTTTTAAAAGTTGGGGCCAAATCTGTTTTAGCCAAAGCTTCCAGGGCTACTCTAGTTTGACGAATGCTTAAACCTGATTGAGAAAGAATTCTAGATACCTTAACCAAACTTGAAGACGCTACGCCTAAATTCTTAGACAGTCTTGTAATTTCATTGGTTAGGGGTGTAAGAGAGGCAACACTTTTGCCAGTAACCTGAGCAACCTTAATCAGTTCTCTTTCAAAAGAAATGGCATCGCTAAGAGCGCTAGTAATAGCTCTACCAAAGCCGAATACAACTGTTGTAGCAACGGAGAAACCAGCAAACCTGCGCAGTGCCAAACCAGACACTCGACCAAACTCTTGCATTTCTGTGCGAGCAGCACGAGTGGCCTGTTTTTGTTGGTTAAGATTATTATTAACTTTAGCAGATGCATTGGCCACACTGTTACTCTGGCCAGCAGCATTAGACATTGCTGTGCCTAATTGGCTAATAGCTGTAGTAGCGTCTTTAGCGCTTTTACTTACATTTTGAAGAGATGTATATAGCGCGTTTAGAGACGATTGTGTTTTATTAATATTAATGAACGAAGACTTGTCGATATTGATTTTGACATCAACAGTTCTACTAGAAAAAGCCTGCTTCAGTTGAGCAGATACTTTTTTAACATTAACTAATCGCGCATTAATATTTGCGGTGAGATTAAATCCGGCCATAATAACCTTAAAAGTGGTTGTTTCGATACAGTATTAAATTAAAGCACTCTCCGACTAACCACTATCCACTATTAAACGGTCTTTTGTTTTTGTTTTTGTTCAACTTCGGGAGGAGTTACTTCCTCCTCGGCTTCTTCTTCTGCATCAGATGAAACCTGTTCCTGTACAATAGGATTACCTTCATCATCCAAAAACGGGCTAGAAGATTCGGCAAAATCTCCCTCGTCGGTTAATTTATGCCCATAAATATTGACTCGGTTTTCATCTTCGTCAACGTAGAAACCATCTTCGTCTACTAGACGACCTTCTTCGTCTACTAAATGACCGTCTTTGTTAATGGGGCGAAGTTGTTCATCTACGAATTTATACTCTTTCAAAAAGACATTTTCGGTCAAATTGTCTTCAAAGTTGTCATCTAGGCCATATAGCATATTGGCAAGTTTTCTACTACCTGCCAAACCAACGATACTGTCCGATGCTTCTAAAAATGCTTCATAAGACTTAAAATACTTTTGCTTGTCCTTACTATATACTACACATGCAGACACCAAAAAGTTAAATCGTGCATTATCAGCTTGACCTTCGGCTGTATTACCGTCAAATTCTGTATGCACAGTCAATAATTGGCTTAATTCAGCTCGTAACTTTTTAATTTCAAAAGCAACAGACTTGCCTTCTGACGCCTTAATTCCCCCTTTGTGCAGAACGTATTCCTTATCAATGATTTGTTTCTGGATACCTTCCATTTCATTCTGCTTATCATCGTCCCAAAGACCTTGTTGTTTCAGGATGTCTCCAACTTTACGTCTCAATGGGGCACCAGATTGAATAGCTCCATTAAAAACCGTGTTATAAACCTTTTGCCCTTCTAAATAATCTTTTTGAGTAGGACTTTTGATTTCAAACTGTGTGTCTTCCCCGTCTAATTCCACGACGAAAGTTCTATCTTCCTTTTCCATAGTTTACCTCACTATTAAAGTAGCTTTATACTTGTTCCATTCAGTGGTATATTCTGAAATTTCTTCCATAGCAGCGCGAAACTGCTTGTTTCCTTTATTTAAAACGTCTGTTCTAGTTTTTTCCCACAATTCTTTAAACATTTTTTGCTCATCTGTCAAATCTCCATCTACTCCAATTCCCCAGAGCTTCCCAAACTGTTCTTCAAAAGAAGATAAGGCCCCAATCATTGTGGTTTGAATTTTTTTACCAACATTTTGTCTTAGTCTGTTTTGAGAATATAATTTATTACGTTCTTCGTTGCTCTTTTTTCTTTCATTGATTGTATCTACTTTATCCATTTTTTCTATTCCTTATTGTATTTAAAGTCTGCTCTTGCACCTCCGTTTGAATAGCAGGTAATTCCAAATCGGATACCTTCTCTTTTTTATCTAACAGTTCTTGACGTTGTTTTCGTATCATTTTAGCACGAATGTCATTCATGTTTTGGATACGGTCTACATCTTCTTTAGAACTAGCTGGAATAATAATTTCTCCCGCAGAACCGTGTTTAGAATTCATCTCTACATTTGTATTCATAAATGATTCTTCTCGTTCTTTATCTCTTTTCCTCTTAGTGGTAATTAGCCACCCGTCCAGAAGGTCATCGTCTGCAATTACTTCTTCTGCAGGAGCTTCAGGGTTTTCATAAATATTATCGTACATCTTGCTAAATAATAACAAAGTGCGCTGATTGTTTCCAATTACTCTAAAGTTAGACAATCCACTAGAAGACCAAAATGAGCGCCAGGGCTCAGTTCTGGCTAATTCTCTATACTCAACTTCGGAGGGCTGTAGCTCTTTGTACTTTTTAAGAATTGCTTCTAAAACACAATAATCAATATTTTCTAATTTGTTATAATTTTCATCTAATATAACTTTAGTGAATAAAAAATGTTCTGTGGCCTTTTCAGCAAATCCCTCTAATGTTACATTGTCTAAACAATGTCTGTTAACATATAATTGGCCTTGTTTTAGACGAATCATATCTATTTCTTTTCTGATTCTGTCTACCTGTTTTTTATTTTGCCAATAGCTATGAAAAAGCTGAACCTTTTTATCTTCAAGAGATTTTTCTAATTCTTTTAAAGATTTGTCGTCCGCTAAAGACCATAAGCCGTGACTAATTAATATTCCTATAGTGTTTCGTTTGTGTATCCAAGGAGCAAATCTATTTTCTTTTATTATTTGATTATAATAATAATTTGATTCATTTATCAATTTAATATCTGGCGTGTCTACAATATACTTTTTGTTAGCAATTTCTATAATTGTATAACCAGATAATAAATTATTTAAAACAGATTCTTTTCTTATATCGTCCACTGTTTCCTCTATATAAAAAAAGAGCCAGAAACAAATACTCGACTGCCTGCCAAGGAAAGCCTATCGCACCTATTTCTGACCCATGAATAAGAAACAATTCTATCCGACCATTTTGTCAAAGGTTTCGTATCCGAGGGTCATAAACCCAACCTATTCCAATATAGTTTACTCTACTAAATATCCAGAACCAGCAGCGGCTCTATCTGCCCAAGCATAAGAACCGTTCGGGTCTTGGCTATGCATAACTGTACAATCGTTAAACGTGCTAAACGTATAAGAGATTGTTACATTACCACCACCAGTATCACCGCCAGAATAATTCACACTAGATAATTTATTCTTACGTCCAAGATAGATTCTTGTACCATCGCATGAGGCAATTCTAATAGTACGATTATTTACGTTTCGACCAGTAGAACCACAACCCACAGAAGTAGTACCGAATACGCCATCTTCTGTTGCTGAGAACAAATCACCTTCTGTAGCAATGGCGGTAATTTCGCATGATACTTCAGTTGGGAAAGCAGCATTTCTATGATACGGACCCCTACGACCTAATTCGTCAATAGATTCTCTACCATAGTCAAATGACACAGTAATAGATTGAATATGGGCATCAAAATCAGCGCCATTAGTTTTTTCATTTAGACCAGAATTGCTAATACCATACACTTCTGGTGGTAGCACGGTTGTATCTGCATCATTAACAGTTCTATTACTATCTAATGTTTTAATACCCGTGGCCTCAAACATAAAGTCTTCACCTCTAGCAATACCTACTGAAGCCAGTGGAGACTCACCAGGAGCCAATTGAGCATTCCAGGTGATAGATGGTAACGTTTTACCGTCGGTTTCACCATATTGAGGGTTACCAGTACCAATATCATCTTGTGAAGCTTGGTTGTACCAAAACTTATTGTTACCAACCATAGTAACATCTTCAGTAAAGCTTCCGTCTACACCAAAGGTATAAGACACAGAACTGACAAACATACCAGAACATGCAAGAGTAGACAATTCTGTACCACTTGCGCTTAATGATGTATCAGAATAAATAGCAGCACCAAATGTGCATTTACAAGTTGAACGTCCGACCAACGTTGGCTGAGTTGCGTCTTCTGTGGCTTTATGCAAAATAAGAGGATTTCCGTCAAGCAGCTTATTTAAGGTAACTTCTACGTCAGGAATATCTTCAACATTTTCATAAATTTCCAACACACCTAGCTGAAACAAAGGTTCTAGGTTAATGTTGGTGGTTATACCTACGCTTTGTACACCGTGCAAAGCATCTTCAGCGCCAAATGTATAATTTGCATCGCTGTCTGGTTTCACGGCAACTACATGCGCAGGATAAAAAATTCTTTTATTTGAACTAGCAGGCATTTAAAATTTCTCCATTTATTAATCTATATATATCCCAGGGCCTCCAAGGTCATAACAAATTCGTCTAATAATGCATCCAACTCATCGTCTTTATGGTTAAAATCAATCTTTTTACTATCTTGCATTCTGGGACTAATTGTTATCTGTCCGGTTTCCTCGTCTAAAGTTGTACCTAATAATTGGCCTCTCATTGAGGTAGGCCCATTAGGATTTCTTACTATATTCAATTGATGTAAATACCATTTATTCATGGTTTATCCTTTATATAATACACCACTAATAGAAATCGCCACTTATATTACAATTCTCATGGTCGTTCTAATAGTAGCCTCGTATAATGTGGGGTGAATTTGTTCGATATCAGAAATAGTCGAATTTTCCATTCTGACTTCTCCCCAACGATGACCTCCATTACCTGTTTCGTCTACAAAATCTGGATACATTTTTGTGCCTGTTAACGACCCTTGAAAATCTAAGGGATAATCATCAATAGCCGTATTGGTATTATATAACCATATAGACTTATCTGTTTGTAGGCTGATAATATCCATAATATTGTTTCGGTCTGTCCTAGATTCTGCAATAACGTGAAAAAGAACATCTCTAGATACGTCTAAAGCATCATCACCAAGCTGAAAACCCCCAGCTACCCCCCTAGGTACAGACTCAACAATTACGCAAGGCAACTGAACTCTATGTGTGCCAAATACAGACCAATCTCCGCTGCCGGATTGTAAAAAGTGAGAACTATCTACCCTGTGTGAATTATACTGAATTTCTCTCCACCAAGGAGCATCGTCCGCCCTATAAACCTGTATATATCTATACTGATGAGCAACTTGTACTGTAGACGACGTACTAATTGGTGTATCAAATATAATGCGACCCAAGGGGTAATTAACATGATATGCGTCAGAGGTGGCTACGCTATCAACCGTGGGAGTACCAACCCCGGTGGGATTATAAGTAACGCCGTCTGTACCAACGTAATTAATACCGGTTTCCCACACCCAGTCTTTTCTAGCTCCTTCCCAAACCTGTCCGTCTGTATATAGTTCGTCTTCTACCGGACGCAATCTACTCCATTCTCCTCCATATGCTCCAGACAAAGGAATAGTCACACTGGTCCATCCTCCTAATGTTAGAAATATCCAATCGTAATGCGTTTTAAGATTGGCTTCTAAGATATTGGCCAGATTATCATAACCTATATGTGATTGTACAGCTTTTGAATTAACCGTACTTGCATTGGTTGGGTCAATTGCCATTGTTTGTAATAATCCTTGCTATTTCTTTTTGCAAAACTTTATCAATTTGATTAATGGCCCTAATAACAAAATTATTATTGGGGTTACCAGCGAACTCAGAGGGGACTTTCCAGCGACCTTTTTTTACCATAATAGCAGGACCAGCCCTACCTCTTTGCCCATACTGAATGTGATAATTTCTAATAATAGTTTTATCTCCCTCTATTAATAGCCATCGTAGCCATTCCAGTTCTTCTCCCCTTTCGGTCATAAATGAAGAACTGGCTAAAGATAAAACGTCTGAATAATCATCTCGAACAGCGTGAATAGTTAATGCCCCAGACATTCTGCTTCCCGTCATAGTCATCTTGTCAAATTTAACTTCAATGCTATTCAACCATGTGTCTAAAACAGAGGTTAGCCTAGGAAATCCGTCCGGTATTCCAAATTCTGTTCTAAGTTTACCTCCAATTAAAGAGGCCCATTCAGGTTGTTTGGTAACTGATTTTTGCAACTCTTGTCTAACCAAGGTTTTAATAGGATTTACAGAGCGAGAAAAACTTTTGTTTATCATTTCAAATATAGTCTTACTTATCAAAGACGAAATTTCACTTTCGTTTTCTTTTAAAGATATGTCTAGTCTAATTGCCATTAGCTTACCTTAGACCACATGGTTACGATAAAACTACTACTACCCAGGCCGCATGGCTCAGGGTCTCCTTGTCGAGTAAATTCTTGCATACCATAGTTTTCAATATTGGTGTCTATAAATATAGTTTTAGCTCTTTTTAACTTGGGAAACAGCGCAATCTTACCTAAGGTTTGCACCCAGGTTGAAGCAGTCCTAGCAGTATTAGAAGCCCTGTCAAATGTTGCTCCTCCACCCATATCAATCCATTCTCTAGAGTCCCATATTGGGGCAAGGTATATAGTCTCATCTACTGTGGAACCTATTTTACCTGCGCCATTACATATGGGACAAATTTGACCGTTGGGAAATGATACCGGACCACCTGTTTGATATCTATTGGCAGATTTTCCACCGATGGCATCATATATACAGTTATTACAATCTTGCCATTTGGTTCCCCCATACCTAATGCGACACGGGACTGTACAAGCATTATCATCCAACATCGCATCAATCATATTCTTGTGCGTGTCTTTAAATTCTTGTGTTATAATACCAGAAAAAGGATTAGACATTTAGTTTCTCACTATGGTGTCGTGTTTAAAGTCTGAATCATAAGTAGACATTGCCTGAATGGTTTTAACAGACCCCTTAATATCTTTTATCGTCTATAAATTTGTTATCATATGTAGACATTGGTTGAATTGTGTCGTCAAACGCTGTAAATTGCCCAACACCTTCTCCGGTTGCTGAATGAGGAATTCTTCCACCAAATGATACAAACACATTAGTAATTTCGGTAAACGGCGGTAGTGTCCATTCAAATGGACCAATTGAATTTTCTATTCTGCCAAGATTATTATAATCTGTATCAGGTGTATTGGCATCGCTTCCTACAATGCCCCAACTGTCAAAATCGCTTTGAGCAAGAGCATAGTTGCCATTGGGTTGGTCTTTAAAATATGTAGTAAGGTCGGTTTGTTCACTAACACAGTTAACAGGCTCAGCCCAATTGTCATGCGCTGTATCTGTTGCGGTATCGTCTTCAGAAACACAGCTATTTAAACTTAAATTTGTAGTGGTTAAAGCAGCGTTTGTAAAATCTTCCCCAGTATTATCAAACGACAGGCAGTTGTAATAATTTATAGTTATATTACTTGAATTTGATATACTGGCCTGTGAGTATGTAAGATTGGTAAACAAACAATTTCTAAACGTGGTAACATTGGGGTTGGTGGTAGCAAGGTTCATAAAAGCAAAATAGCCACAGCTATCAAATATACAATTATCAAAATTTGCAGTTGCGCCTGATTGAGTGTTCGCAGATAGAGTAAACCCCGTATACGCCAGGTTTTTAAAGCCCACCCTATTACAAGTTATGGTCTGCTTATAATTGAGTGACATACCCCAACCAGCCGATGGAGTGTCCGCATCTCCGGCGAGAATAATGTCTTCACAAGTGACTCTCGTAATATCATCGTCGTTAAGATAGAGTATGGTACTAAATATGCCATCATAGGATGTAATAGTTCTCTTTGTTCCCGGTTTGTCGCTTTTTACAACTAGCGAGGTCTCCTCTGCCCATCCCAGAAAAATCGTTGCATCAGTAATATCAGATATAAGAAGCGCTGTATGTTCGCCTGCTCCAGACGATTCAATATCTGATTCCCAGGTACTTATATCAGTATATTCACCACCGATTCCCACAGTACTTTCTGTATTAGCCATGATTTATCTCTTAACTTGGTGTTAATGGGGTTATAAGGGTTTTGTCCAAATTTTTTGTTATTAGAGGAACAGTCTTTTCTCTGTCTTTAATACAGTTACAATATTCTTCTGGAACAACTTTCATTAAATCTATTTTATAACTATACTTAGACACAACTGCGTCGTCTTCATCAAAAATCGGACCTTTGTATTTTCTTGCTTCTTCAATTGTCATGTCAGTATAAATATTTATAAAACGTTTACACATCGTTTCCGAACAATTATCGGCATTAAAATGGTCGTCGTCTGAAACAGTAATTATAGCCCCTGTTTCTATACTACAATGAATCCAAGGCATATTATTATCCTCCTTTAGCTTAGAGCAACGCCGGTTTCAATGGTGCCACTGTTATTAACAGCCAATACAACGTCATTGGTTGTAGTGTTTCTATATAGCCCCCACATGCCGTCGCTGTAAAATGTGCCAGTTGTTGGAACACCAGTGTCTTCGACAATATGAAAAATATTGTTAATATTATCGAATTTGGTGTCATATTTACTAGATATGGGGGTAATCTCTTGGTTAGCGGCGTGGCTAAAAGCACCGGCATGACCGGCAGTACCAACCGCAGCATCTTTTCCCCTAATGGAAGTAGAAGTTGTACCGTGTCTTGTGGTAATCGTACCTAAATGTTGTGTTCCTGTAATAGAACCGTCGTCTATATTAATAATGTCAGTAGCCATTGTTATTTACCTTTAATAAGTTTCTTATCTAAAGCCACCCGAACCTAAAGAGTTAAGGCTTTCTGGGTCAAAGTTGTTTCCTATAAATGGGCTTAATATAAAGTGGACAAGGGCTCTTTCACCAAATGTATACTCATTTTTAAGTTTATCATAAGCCGCGCAGGGCCCTTTATCAAGAAGCTCTTTAAAACCATCTAGATTTTTAAGTGTTTTTAATATAGCTGGCCCACATCTTGCTTCGAGACCGGCCAAAACTGCTTTGGTGCGAAGTGTGCTTATGTCAGTTAGACAAGCCGCTTTTAATACTACAAAGTTTGTAAAAGCATCATCTAATGAGGCCGCAAGGGTTGGGTCTGGACTAATAGAAGGTGCGGTGGCGTTTATGGTATAATCAACGTCAAAAGAAATTTCTTGCTCGACATACCTTGCCGCAACAGCTATAATACTTTGTAAACGCACATCTGTATATGTTTGGGGAGATTCTGTATCATTAATTAGAATACGAACCATTGTAACCATATCGGTTGTCCAAGCCATAAAATCACTCCCTCATAGTAGATATATTAATATTGTCGCCAGACATATTTTTCCTGTAAAATAAGATAGAACTTTTATTTATTATACCCCAAAATAGCCTATAATAGAAACTTCCACTTTTACAACAAGCATAAAAAAACACAGGGACGACATTTCGCCCCTGCGTTAAATTTATAGGTATTGTGTAAATACCGTATATATTACAAGCTGCCCAACAAAATTCTTCGGTTGTCAAGAACAGCAAAACCTTGCTCAGCCCATCCGTACAAGCCAGCTCTTTGCTGACGATGCAATGCATCATCTTCAAAAATCTGAACTTCTTCTCTAATAGGCATAACAAATGAATCGTTATTTGACAAGTCCAAGCCAACAACGAGTTCTACGTCGCTACCTTCAACAGAGCCACCCAATTCATTTTCATAGAACAATTGGTATTCTTGACCTTCGCCAAGCTCATCTAAATCATGAAGATTTACACCAAAAATTCTATTAAGGGCATTGTCACCTTCAGCTACAAAAATTTGACGACGAGTAGTTTCGTCAATCTGGTCAACATTCCAGTTTCTAATGTCTTCAGTAGCTTCTGGGCTTACGTATAAGTCCGTCAAAGTACCACGATTATTAGAAGTGGAGTTACCACCACCATTTCTGCGCATAACTGTTTTCATCAAGCTTACCAATCTCTTAGTAAACTGACCAGCAGCAGCATCAGAGTCATAGACCAAAATGTTTCGGTCTTTACCAGCGGTTACAATTGTTTGCCAACCGTCATCATTAAGCTTCTTAACAAAGCCAGCGTTTAGCACTTCAACAGCGCGACCCACAACGTCCCAACGGGCGTCACGAGCATATCTCAAGTTCCAATCAATTGCATTACCAACTGGATATACAGGAACCTGAACGTAATCGCCTTCTACATTTCTTTGTGGAATATAACCATGATTAGGCATGGTATAAGCCACAAATTCTTTCTCAGTACCAGGACTCAAGAAGTCCAAAGGAAACTCAGAAGTAGCGTTTCTATCTAAAGTAATCGTCTCAAAAATGCCATCAAGAATGTCACCGTTCAAAACACCCTTACGAAGAGGAAGTTCAACAGCCTTTGCCAATTCTTGTAAAGCAGCCAGAGACTCTACCTTATTATGTGAACCAGAAGCTCTAAGAATCGCAGTCTCACGTTCCCCTGGTTTAAAATTAGTAGTCTTAGCCATTATTTATATACTCCTAAATTAAGGCAAATTAACCTGAACTTTGATATAACCATCAGCATCTTTGCTGCCTATAAACTTACCAACTGCTGGTGCGGAACCATCAACATTTGTCAAGTTTCCGTTATCGGTAAAGTAAGCAGTTTCGCCGCCAGATGGGTTTACACCAGCAGCAATCATGTTGGTTACACACCAACCGTTTGTCAAAACGGTAACCTTGCCATTAACCTGAACTTCATCTTGGTGTTGATTTAGATGCTGACGAGTTAAATCTAGGTCAACTACGTCATTCATCAAAATACCCGCCGGTGTTCCACCAGAACTAGCTGGAATTGCAACGACATGATTAGCATCATCCATCGCCTCACCAAGGCCAGTAGTAGCATTAGTGTGAATAACAGCAATGCCTCTTTCAGCGGTTGCATTCATAAAGTAACTAATATCTGAACCATCAGTTACTCTTCTACCTGGTTTTAAAGCCATAGTATTTTATCTCCTAAATTATTCACTATTATTGTCAGTAGGAACAGGTTGTCCAATACGGCTACCAAAATAGCCTGCCATAGACACGCGGGCTTCTGCCAACTCTTCGGCTTCATTATCAGACTCAGAAGAACCTTCGGCACCTTCTGTTTCTAATTCGGCGTCATCGAGAATTTGACTATCTTCAAACGCATTAGCTTCTTCAGAATCTTCTTCTGAATTAGCTTTGCCTTCTTTTTTATCTTTCTCTTCGTCGTCGTCGTCGTCTTTAGCCTTGTGTTTGTTGGCTTCAACAATAGTGTTTGCAATGTGTTCAAACTGCTTATCATTCAGCTCACCGAATGTTTCAACAGCTTCTTCAGCTTCTGCCTTATCAATGCCACCATCAACAAGTACAGAAACTCTATTAGTACGAACTTTTTCAGCTTCAGCGCTTTGAATCTTTGCTTCGGCCTCTTCCTTTGCTGTGGTCAGGTCTTCAACCTGTGAAGTTAAATCTTCAACCTTAGCACTACTATCCGCCAAATCTTTATTTATAGACTGCTTTTCTTCAGTCAATTTGGCAATCTGAGCTTTTAAATCAGAAATCTGAGACTCAAACTTTGCTACATTTGCACTAGAAGCTTCGTCACTAATAGTTTCTAACTTCTCTCGTAAATCTGCAACAGTTTTATTAGCCTCATCTAGCTGATTTTTCAAAATATCAACATCAGACATAGAATTATTCTCCTGTTTAGTCTTAGTAGATGAGCTGTAGCTGGCAACATTTTCATTTGTTGTCCAAGAAACAGCAGGTACGCTACTATTAAAATTATATACACCAACTTTTTTATCAAACGGATTTTCTGCTTTAGCAGCGCTAAAAGAGAAATCTATTCCGTCGTCACCAAAAATTATACTATTGGGATTAGCAGGTGTATCAACATAACCTTTACCTGAAAAAACCATATTTTTTAATAGTCTGCCAACTCTATAGCCATGATACTCACCCTTACCACCATAAGCTCTCAAATGTTTTGTTAAGAACGCTGTACTCTCATTTCGGGCGACAGTATAAGCGTCTTGGTTGGGCGCTATAACAGCATAATCAAAATCGGGAAAAACGCATTCCATAGAAACAAACTTTTTATTAGCCTCAATTTCTTCTATTAGCTTATTAACTCTCTCTGTTAATTCTGCGTCACCCCAATATTTATAGATAACAGCGCCGTTACATAAATGAAACATGTCGGGCAGGTCTGATACCGATGTATCGTTATCAATAATATGCCCTTCATTATTCACCGCCCAAGCATCTGTGATATGACCAACAATCTGATAATGGTCATGTTCAATATTAGTAGGTTTATTTACCGGAGTGTTTCTCGCGGCCCAAGTATCTGCTATACTAAAAACATCGTCATTCTTATTCCAGTTAGTACTCACCAATACAGACTTAGTAGGATACAAAGAGTCTGTATCCTGAACATTAGCTAAACTAGAATTAGATAAAACGCTATTTATAATTTCATCATTCGGTTCACACTTTTGAACAGCGCAACAATACGCTATAGTATTGCGAGAACGAATTTTATCTGTTAAGCCAGCTTCGGCTTCAGACCTATAAACTAGTATATCATTCATAATATATTTTACACCATTAAATAGAATTTCGGCTAAAAAGTGCCCTAGACAACTTTTCACGTTTGGTTTCGGTTTCAACCTGTTCTACACAAGCCTCGGCGTCCGACGCCTGAAGATGGGTTCTAGTGACAACACCTTCGTCTTCCACCTGGTTTCTATCAATGGTAACAATATCAATATTATATTGATTGTCTTCATCTGGAGAAAATGTAAAGATGCTAATATCACTTACATTTTTTATCTTTTTACCGTCCACTGTTAATACTAGGGTTTTTTCTTTAGTATCAAATTCGGCTACTATTTTCATGCGTCATCCCTTATTAATAAATCAGTATATAAAGTGGCTTGAATGTGCTTCTTTTCTTCTGAAGTAAGAGTTCTGTTTAAATCTTCTGTAGCATTGAGTATTGTTTTCTTGTATATAGAATAAACTTGGTTGGGCAAGTTTTTACTCTTTTCAAATGCAACTAAGATATTAGCCTCGTTTAGAACCGCGAACGGCTCAATACTGAATAATACACTAAAACGTAACTTTTCTGCTATTTGATGTTCTTTTGCAGTCAGACTGCGCATATCTTTTTTACTAAAAGTGTCTAATATGCCAGGGTTTAATACATCTGCTATTTTGTTTTGAGCTGAAGCAGCCCACAATTCTATAGATGCCTTGGTCTTAGGTTTAAATGTTCTCTCTTTGCGTTTAGTTGTATCTTTTGAGTTCTTGGGCCTACCTTGTTGGGGTTCATCTTTTTTCTTAGGGTCTTTAACTCCTCCTTGCGGACGAATGTCAGATGGGTTCCTGCTTTCTCCCTCAAACTCAATGCCAACCTGTTCTGGTGATAACTGCATAGATTGCAAAGCTATTTTCTTCAGACTGAGTTCGGTTTGTGGGTTATAAAAAGCCCCAGCTTTTTCAACTCTCTTGCCATCTTCTCTTTCTTTATGCTCTCTCATTAGTCTGACATTTTCCATTTTAGAATTATGGTCCATTCTTTCTTGGAACAATTCGTCACTAATCAAGTTTCTATCAGCCATCTGAATTAATATAGCCTTTTCACTAGCAGAGTCTCCAAGGTCTGGATAATCATATTCTATGACAGCAGGTTGTGAGAATCCCATTGCTTCTTGAACTTCAATGATTTCTGGCATCCAAAAAGAAGTAAGAACATCACGACCATACCACAATCTTTGTACAAGAGTTTTTAAAGAAATGAAATTGTTAGTTGTGCCACCGCCAGAGAAACTACCGGTTAGAGTAGGAGGAATACCCATGCCTCCGTAGATATTATTTAATGTGGGTATATACTTTTCTGGACCTAAAAACTTATGAACCTCTGTAGTAGATTCATGCATTTCAATATCTGGTCCCCATACAATATCAATTGTACCAGCACCGGTATGATTTTGTAAAACATTCTTAAGTTTACTAGCAGCTCCGCGAGCAGGAGCAATTTTATGTTCTAAACTACCTAGTTTAAATATGCGAATATTGCTAATAGCACCGTCTAACGCTGCTATATCAGCTAATTTTAACTTCTCTAAAAGAATAATATCTTCCATTAAAGAATAGACCATTGGCAGCGCCCAGGGTTGCCAATCGTCTTTCTTATAATGAAATACTACAGTTTTATCTTCTGGAAGTAAAAACGGTTCTCTTTTCTCTGCTGATTTTTTAATTTCTGGCGGCAGATTTGCTACCATCTTTTTTTCAGCATCGCTTTTTGGGCTTTGAATTATTCTTCGGATTTTATCCGGAACGTTAATAGCGTATCGTTTTTTATTGCTAAACGCAGCTAATTGGTCTCCGACAACATCTACAGTAGCAGGATTCATAAACACATAATTCATTGGTATCTGATTTCGCTCGATATTTTTCATTTCGAATTTAATATCAGGCTTACCAAATGTTTTGAATAATCTTGCTCTTTGTTTTCCGTTGAGCTTAGCATATTGTTTACGAACAACAATATTACCCGTTCTATACAAATTGTTCAAAAATCTTTCTGAACGGTCTTTTCCGTTAACTTTCTTAAACCAATTTCTATAAAATAATTCAGTTCTTTTATCAGGGTGCGACAGGCGTACTCCTTGGCAGGCAAAATCTCCCATCAAATCTATAATATTACGAATTAGGCTTACCTTCTGATAAATCCTATCTGCTGCATTGATAATGTCTTTTATCTTTGTCGGAGCAGCTTCATCGGGTCTAAAAGCATTGTAGTCTCTTCTATTTAACCCAGGTCTACCAGAGGTTCCTGTATCCAAATTTGAAAAATCTAAAAACTTACTACCAACAGCTCGAAACCCACCGTATTCGTTTACGGCATCGCTCATAGCTGCTATAGCTAGATTTTTATCGTCGTCATTAGTCCAGGAAACATAACATTCTGTTTCTGGAGCGTTTGTATATTGGTTTTTCATTTAATACTATTGCAATAGGATTGTAATGTCATTGATTAATTATACACCGATTTTTTTCATATTTCATTCAAAAGGTTGTTCATTCCGTCTTTATACCAAGTTGGAGCAGTAATATAATAGTCCCCATCTGCCTTATTTGGCATATCTATCATAGCCCCTCCCACAGCATCATATTCCACGGCTGAAGGTTGTCTTCTAGACTGTCTGGCTAACATATTGCCCATAAGTAAAGCAGAATACCTGTCTTTTCTTAATCTCCCCTTTTTGCCAGTGTCTTGTTTTATTTCTGGAGTATCCCATCTGTCCCTACTATTGACACCTGTTCCGGTTTTAGTTAGGATAATAGTAGTCATTTCATCTTTCATCTCTTCAATCTCCATTACACAATCTTCAAGAGTATCGTGTAAAACCAAAGATTTACCTGGATTCTTATCCTGGAAACTTTCCACCCTAATCTTATCTTCTGCTATGGCTAATTCTAAAGTTAGTGGGTCAAACCTAGGAAATAATAAGGCTTTATCTTCCAGGTCTTTCTTCATGCCATTATTTGCGTCTCTAATCCAATCATAGTTAGCAAATTGTACCAGCTCTACAATATGCAATCCGTGTTCATGGTCTGTGTCTGACGGCTTACTATCGTCTATAATAGGCCAAATAGGTACTTCTCCTGTCATCAATTTATCTTTGTCGTGCAGCGCTTCCATAACCGCTACACCCCCACCCATTTTATCCATGCCAATTCTTTCGCAAGGAAATACTCTCATAAGGTCTCTAATTTTTCTAGCACAATATCCATAAAAATCATCTTCTGATGTTGTCTTGGCTTTTAGTCTTCTTCTATGCTCTGACCTTTGTGTTGTCCAGCAGTATACAACCTTACTGTGTTCTGCTGCAGCCTCTAATATAACAATACAAAAATTGTCTACTTCTGATGCTGGGTCAATTGCATATATATATTTTTTATCTGGGTTTCCTCTAGTTGTTGCATCAAATGTATTTGGGCAATATGGAGGCCAGTATTCAGATTCTATATTAACCTCACTAGCAACACACGATTCTATAAGACTTCTTCGGAAAAATCCCGTACTGTCCTTGGTAAACACGGCACCGTATTCTTTGGCAAAAATACCTGAGTGTACTGTGGCTTTTGCTCTAATCAAAACCTTTTCATCCAAAAAACCTGGGGGAACCAGTTCGTAAGGAATACGCATAATTGAATAATCTTTCCAAGAAAATCCATCTGGAACACCCTCTGGAAACAATTCTCGTAATTTATCTGGGTCTCCCTGGCTTTCTATAATAGATTTATACCTTTTCCAGTAATCTGCAAAATGTTCAAAGTCAAAACTAGCCGTACCAGAAATAATAATTTGGTTACCGTCTTTCGTGGCAAAATGTTCTTCGTCTGACGAACTCCATACCCCCATTTCTTTACTTAGCTTGCGCTTAGCATATTCTTTTACGTTTCCGATTGGGTCAGATGATACAGAAGCAAAACCTTGAACAACCGTCTCGTAAATATCCGGAGGAATACTTGCAAATTCATCGGCTATAATAACATTTGCTCGCAATCCTCTAATTTTGCTACCGTCTCCAAGAGGAATGGCAATGGTCCAGTTTTCCCCAATGGTTATGGTACAGCGGTCAACGTCTTTTCTGGGCCCAGAACGGCTATCACATACACTTCGCAATCTGGGGGCGTTCCTCCATATAACCTCCATATACTCAAAAATAAGCTTAGCTTGTCTAAAAGCCGCGCCAACAATAACAATCTTAACCCCTGCTCCACCATGTTTAGACTTTGGTGTAAGGGCCATTTTAAGCATACAGTAAACCGCCATTAAAAATGACTTTCCAAAACCACGGGCGGCAATATACATAGGGAACGGACGTAACCACATTTCTCGTAAGATGGCGGCTTGAAGTGGTAAAAGATTTATACCTAGAAGCGTCTTACAAGCGTAAGCAATATAGTCTGGGTTACGCATAGCACGCAAAGCGGTTATTCCCCAATAGTCTTTGTCTTGTTCTAAAATTTTCAGAGGGTCGTCTAAAACAAGTTGTGTTGTATCTCCGAGATTTAACCACGCTTCGTTGAGCAGTTGTGTTATATCTGTGTTAAGCTTTATTTTCTGCTTCATGGACCCTTTTCATAATATTGGTAATTAGATAAGCGGCGTTGTCTCTGTCTCCGGCAAACACTACGTGTATATTATGTTTAACCTGTATCTCTGAAAGCCTCATCATAACATATTGAGGAGTGACTTTAAGTTTTGACCAGACTTTTTTAGGTAAGCCTGTATTATGCGGAAATCCATCTATGTCGCTCATAGAGAATTCGCAGACGAGAAACTTATATTTATATCCGGCCATTCTGTCTATTTCGGCCCAAAATCTTTTTTCTGTAACGTTTTTATATATCTCCATAAAAGAGCCCTTACGCTCTACGCAAAGCTTGCTCTCTAATCCTTCTATGGCATAATCGCCCTCGTCTAATTTAGAAACGATTACCTCATCTATGGCCGAACTGCTAAACTCTAAAGGCTGTTGTTCTCTAGAGTCTATTATTATGTTAAACCCCATTTAAAATCCTCATAAATGTTTTAGCATATACCATTTCGTTTCCTGTGACCAGCCTGTGATGAAAACGGCATAAAAGAATACCATTAGAAACTTCGTATCTAAGTAGCGGGTATTTATCCCAAGGAAGAATATGATGAACGTGTAATCTTTTTTTACATTTACATCCTACCCACCGACATTTATACTTATCCCTTTTTCTAACCTCTTGTCTGAATTTTTTATATAGAGGGTCGTTATAATCTCTATACATTATAATGTGCCTAATATGAGTATTTCAACATCTATGCTTCCATCTCCTACATTAATAGGTTGTAATGCTATTTCTTGATTTCCAGACTCAACAGGCCATCCTGTAGTACCTGCGCTCATATGCCATATACCACCAATGCCAATGTCTATATCATCATTAATCATATGAGTCCATCCGCTAGCTGATGCTCCCGACAATTGCATAATAAGATTTTCACCGGCATTATGGGAACCAGATATTGAAGATTTTATAGTTAAAGATTTAACTCCACTAAATGAAACAGTATCTGTTTCGTCTAAAAATTCTTGGTCTAAGCCACTATTTAGATAATATCTTTTAATTGGGGAGCCTGATACAAAACTATGTATATCGTGATAAATGACATTAATTTGTCCATGTCCTGTGCCACTAGAATATTCATAATTATGGGCTATCATACCTACATCTGAAACCAAATTAGATGATTGTGTCGAATCTAATTCGGTGTGTGACCATTGGGTAACTATGCTCAAATTTGCATTGGTAGAAGCTGTAGTCATTCTCGTAAAGTCCCCATTATTACTATTTCAAACAAAGCCGCAGTAGTTTCCTCGCTTTGAAATTTAATAGTTCTATTAGAAGCAGTAACTGGTATGCCTGATGCACCAGTAGCAGACCAACAATAACAGCCACTCATAGGTAAAACAAACGAGTCATTTATCCAATTGGTTAAGCCTAATCCGCCGTTTGGGGTAATTGATAAATAACCAGAAGGCCCAGAATTATCATAATGAGAATATTTTATCGAAATAGATTTAATAGACGAAAATTTTATTGAAGTTTCATCGTCTAAAAATTGTTGTTTATGAGTATTGTTGTCGTAAAAATCTATAGTTATCAACATCCCAGGCGTAGCAAATTTCTGTATTTTATGATATAAGGCACTAATTTCATCGTTATTTGTTCCGCTGGCATATAAATGAGTATGTGTAATGTTTCCAATGTCTGATGCTGTATGTATAGAGTCTGTTTTGGTACTATTCCATTCATTTTCAACGTTAATAATTCCTTCAGGTTTACTAGCCATTAGTCTTCAGTTCCCCAAATCACTAATTCATATGTAACACCGGCACTATCAACATCTCGAAACGTCAAATCTTTACTACTAGTAGTTGCTTCAAGCCTGTCTACATGGTCTGTATTTCCTAGACCAGATTCTGTATTACTACTAAAATGAAACAAACCGCTTGGTGGTAATAACATTCTTACACCGCTGGCACTATCACTTAAAAATATACCAAACCCATTAGAAGAACCTGTAGTAGACACTTCTAATAGACCACTATCGCTGTTGTTCCTAATTGTTATTCCTCTAACATGACCCATAGAATGGTCGAAGGTAAAATCTAATAATTCTCCTGTTAGATTGCTTAAATCATATGTATAGGTTTCACCAGCAGACAATTGTCGTACGTCGTGAAATAATTGTTCTGTTTGAAAAGGAGCATTAACTACTCCTGTATTATATGTAGTAGTTAAATCAATTTTACCATTATCTGCAATAGTATTATTAAGATTTTCACTATCAGTTTCAGTACGGGCCCATGTGGTATTAACTCTATTTGTAATTACAATTTTTTCAGCCATATTAACCACCTAATACCTGTGAACTTATTTCAGACTCTATCATATCTTCTACAAGGGTGTCAAATGTATATTCTGGAACCCATCCTAATTTTTCTCTGGCCTTAGAAGCATTTCCACATAAATATTCTGTTTCCACGGGCCTAAAATATTTAGGGTCCACAACTACATATTCTTGCCAAGTAGTAAAACCCATTTGGGCAAAAGCCTTATCTAAAAAATCTCTAATAGAATGTGTCTTGCCTGTAGCAATAACGAAATCGTCTGCCTCGTCTTGTTGCAACATTAAATGCATAGCTCTCACATAATCTTTGGCATGTCCCCAGTCTCTACAGGCTTCTAAATTGCCTAATCTTAATTTAGGGAACTTATTGTCCGGCTGTCCATTATAATAGACATAATCTTTATTAGCCTTAATAAAATCAGCCCCTACTTTCCACTTATTAAACTCAATTAACCACTTAATAATTTTCTGCGTTACAAATTTACCACCACGCCGAGGAGACTCATGATTGAATAATATTCCTCCGCAAGCGTATATATTATACCCGCTTCGATAAACGGATAACAATAAATGCCCTGCAACCTTAGCAACAGCGTATGGAGAGGTGGGAGAAAAATGTGTGTTTTCAGTTTGTTGTCCATTTTCTAACCTCGGAGAAACCGGTGTTCTTCCAAACATTTCCGAAGTTGAAGCCTGATAAAACCTCGTGTCTGGAGAAAACTTCCTAATGGCCTCTAATATATTTAATACACCTATATAGTCTACTTCAGTAGTTAAGACGGGTTGTTCAAAGCTTGTTTTCACATGAGATTGAGCAGCCAAGTTATAACATTCGTCTGGCTTTTCATGGTCTATCAAGCCTGTAACAAATGCGTAGTCTGTTACGTCCCCTTCTTTTATCTCTAGGTCTTCTATATGTCTGATGTTTTGTAAGTTATCCGTGCTTGTTCTTCTGACAATCCCGATGACCCTATATCCTAATTCTAATAAATATTCAGATAAATAACTACCGTCTTGTCCTGTAGCCCCGAAGATAATAGCTGTTTTAGCTACTTCTGGGCCCAGCGCTTCCTGTGTTGATAGTGGCATTATTTTTATTTACCTCTTTGTCCTGATTTAAAATAAATGTATTTCTAACGTATGGTTTTTGGACTACTGCCATGTTGCTTTTAGTATGACGAATTTTCGACAACCTTACTTTGTTGGAACCTTTTTCCAACAGTTCTTTTTGAACAGTTTGTCTACTATTAGTTTCCGTAGAAGGTTCCGGAGGAACATCAACTAACTCTTCCTGTGCTTCTTCCTGTGCTTCTTCTAATAACATAGATTCCGCTTCGAGTACTAAATCGTCTCTAATATCCTCTAAAGTCTCCTGAACTTCTTTTTCGTCTCCTGCTTCTAATATGGTTTGGTCTACTAATCTTTCTGCTTCTTCTCTAATCGGACTGTTCATTATTATCCTCATTGTGTAGTACTATAGTTTCTGCCGTCAGAAAAGGAATGTCTACGGTTTTATCACTGTATTCGTGATATTGTCCGAACTCTTGCAAAGACTGTTCCTGCGCCAGTTTCATTAATTCTGCCTCACGACTTTCTTGTTTCCTAAATTTCTCGTCGTCAAGCATTTGATTATAACCCCAGTATGTGTCTGCATTTGCTTTCACATCTCTACGGTCTTCTCTTGTTGCTTTAAGCTTGTCTGCAATATACTTCTTCTGATTTACTAGTTTCTCATGTGCCTGAGAATGTTGGTTAATCGAGCTTCTGGCCATTGCTAATTGCTGCTCTTTGTTTGCAATTACCATAGGGTCTTCACCCATTTCATAGTCAATTTTCAATTCATCTCTTAATTTATTTATTTCTCCCAGGTGTTCCTTATATGTCTGTAGGCCCCGTATTTGTAAAATATTCAGGACGAGCCATTCTTGAAGAAATAATTCTTCAGTGTGCGATATGTCTTCCCCGAATTGTAAGACTACACTTATCCAGTTCTCTATAAAATACTCGATTTCATTTTCAAACAATGTTGCTTCAAGTTCCGGCCAGTATGCCTTATCCAATAATAAAGACTTAAGTCTTTCGCGGTCATCTTGTTCTTCCTGGCTTTTAACTACAACTAGATTCTTTTTACGAATATAAGATTTTACAGTATCTTCTGTTCTATTTATAGCTGTGGCTATATCGCTAGCACTCATATCATGAACGTGCTTTACAATATATTCCGTTTCCTCGTTACTAAGCTTCCCACGCTTTCTCGACATCTATATCATTCTCCTGGAATATTTCAGAAATGGCTGTAAATAAGCGAAATCTTTGGGGCTTTGGAAGTCTAATACCAACCTTAGATTGTAGCCAGTCTGACCTCAGATTATTAGGAATGTTTTTATCAATAAGGTCTATAATTTCTTTATGTGAAATTATTTCAGAAGGATTAGCCCCAGACTTCATATTCTCTTCTTTATCACTAGAAGCACAAGACAAGCCAATAGGATTCATAATGTTTTTACGAGATTCATTTTTATTAAACCAAGTTGCATATATTTCACAGTCTAAAAAGTTGTCAAACTTTGTACATATATCATTTGATTTATCATAAGCACTAAACGGACAATGGTCACAAGGCTTATCTAATCTCACATAGTTGTTTCTTTTGTAGTTGCACAACCTATTCTTGACATGTACCCATAGAAAGTTTTCTAAGGGCCTGCCTTCATCGTAAGATTCTAAACCTTCTAGTGCTATTAATCTAGCCTGTTGTTTTATATCTTCAATGTCGTTATAACCAAAAACAAACCTACCGGCAAGACGTTGGGCAATCTTATCAATAATTACCATTACTTCGTCTTCCGACATATTAGCTGGCATCTTCATTAAGTTCGCCCATGAGTTGTACTGGAACCTGATTAACATATATTATAGCCGCGCCAACACATCCTGTGGATATGTTCCAATCCACACTGGTTATATTCCCAAGTTCTTCTCCAATATTCATATTAAGTACTTTAGGGGCACCGTTACCCATTGTCATTAATTTCATCTTCTATTTCCGCCTCCACATCCTTAAATTCCACGAAAACACTCACGTTCTTATGAGTATCTACGTATATATCCACTCTTCCTATATTAGTCAGAATCTCCCCGGTCTCCCGGTTCTGTATCTCTATCTTCCCGTTCTGGGTCGTCTTTACTAGTATCTTCATGTAAAGCCGCCTTCGCAGTTTCAAGGTCTGGGTCGGGTATATTTAGTTCTTTTTCTACTGCTTCATTTAAAGAAGCCGTTGCTTTGGTAACAACTACTGTTTTTACGGTTTTTTCGGTCATTTAATAATTTTTCTAAAAAAGTGGTTGGCATTAGCCAGTTTTCAAGCTATACTATTATACACGGGAAAAGTGGAATATACTACACCTATTTTACTAATTAGGAGAAAAATGTGCATAAAGTATGGACAATTGATGAGGAGCTTTTTATTAAAGAAAATGCTGGTGTCCTTAAAGATGTTGAGATAGCCCGACAGCTTACTCAAAAATCTGGTAGGTCTGTAAGCTTACAAGCTGTTAGAAAAAAACGACAATCACTAGGAATACCAAAAAAACCAGGAAGAGGCATATGCCAACTAGTTGATGAAAATTCCAGTGTAATTACTAGTAAAGTAGTTGCAGATGTCAATTAGAGGTGTATAATTAAGAGAACCAAGTAATACATTTTACCCAAAGGAGTTAAAAATGAGATACTTGATGACAATAGTCCTGTTATTCGGACTGTTAACACTGGGCATGAGCAGCAATGCTAGCGCCCACGAAGAACCACATTGTCAAGCACGTTTCCCAGTACTCAAGGGCACCGCTATAGCAGCCCGTAGAGTAGTAAGAGAAACTGGCAAAGTGGCCAAAGGAGCAGTTATCAGAACTCGCCAAGTTGTAAAACGCGCGATTGTGGTAACTGATAAAGTTGTTAAAGGAACTGTTGTAGTGCTAAAACGAGCTAGGTGTCGTATACATAATTTTGTATACCATCCTGAATGCAGACCGTATGTAATACGCTGTCGCCAATAACAATTCAAACTGAGCGTCTTTAGGGGCGCTCTTTTTTTTACACCATAGAAAATGCCTCCACTTGAATATCAATACTATAAGTGGGACAGGGCGCTTAAAGTTATAAAAAATTCACCGCCCTGCACGCACACTAAAGATTATCACTTGTCTCTTATGAGGGCCGCTAAAAAATTATCTAAAGTTAAAAAGCAGCTTTACCTTTCTACTGGAAGCTGTCGCCCTCACAATTTTTGTCCCTGGCCTGTTTAAAAGGAATCTGCCTATGAAATACTATATGTACTTACATAATTCATTTCTATATCTTAGGGAGGGGGTGATTAAGTATCTCCGTGGTTTCTTCGGTCAAATGAAACGAGGTCATAATGAAAACTCCACAAAATTTGTTTTTTGTTATATTAATAATCGCTGTTGTATTTCTAATCGTACAATTGGACAATCTAAGATTTAAAATAGACGCATTAGAACAACAGGTAGAAGTACAAGGGACGGCTCTTACTCTTACTATGCATCAAGTATTGCTATTTGAAATGAAACAGCGATACTCGCAAAATGAGCCCGATGTTCCAGACTCTTCTATCTCTCAAGAAAAGGCTCCTTTCCCCGATTTTTCCCCTTGATAATCGCCGGGAAAGGGGTATAATATAATACGACCACTTTTATTGGCCCAAAAGTGTCACGACACAAATTCTCACGGCAGAGGAAATAATTTGACCCCTATGGTTTATTTGCCACAAGACACCCCCTGGGCTACTAATTCAAAAGGAACAAAAATGACAGTAAAACTAACAAATGATGCAGTAAAAGAAGCCAAACGTATTTTGGGAGAGAACGCTGACGCTTTAAGAGTTGGAATTTCTGGTGGGGGATGCGGGGGTTATAGTTACCAATTACTAGCCGTAGATTTCGAAGATGACTATGACAGTGAGAAAGACTCTCTATTAGACTTCGATGGATTAAAAGTTATAGTAGAT
>VTLG01004273.1_pt1 | contig 27660 bp, 52 predicted proteins | sample 4694571 | NCBI WGS metagenome assembly VTLG01 (sample SAMN12604809, study PRJNA352737) | marine metagenome | biome: ENVO:00000447; feature: ENVO:00000209|ENVO:00000569|ENVO:01000036; material: ENVO:00002151; isolation source: viral sequences binned using virsorter ...
ATATGGCTTGGTTCGGATTAGCAAAAATAGCTCTCCAAGCGGGAGCAAAGATTTATTCAAATAGACAAAAAACAAAAATGGCTATGTCTGATGCACAATTAATGCACGCAGAAAAAATGGCTCGAGGGGAAGAAAATTACCAAGGCAAACTTTTAGAAGCTCGGCAAAACGACTACAAGGATGAGATCGTACTTGCGATTTTAACACTCCCGATAATTGTGCTGGCTTGGTCGGTGTGGACAGAGGATCCGGAGGCGATGAGGAAGATAGAGATCTTTTTTGAGTATTTTTCCAACCTTCCGAAATGGTTCACAAATTTATGGATCCTTGTCGTGGCTAGCGTTTTTGGCATAAAGGGTACACAGATATTTAGAGGTGGAAAAAAATAATGACAATAACTAAATCAGATTTTGACCCGCAATGTTTTGGTGGACAATATCAAGATCCTCCAGAAACCTTGCACTTCCAATTTGAAGGTGTGAGATGCGATAACTATGTCTATCGTTATGTATTAGTCGATAAGGTTAGACCCAATAAAATAGATTCAAGAAGTAAGAAAAAAGAAGAAGAAAATAATTTAGATCATAAACAGATTGCTGCTAAATATGTTTGTTGCCATAAGCACGAAAAACAAAAACCAAGCTTTATAGAAAAGATTAAAAAAGCTCTGTTCTAATGGCTAAGAAGAAGAATATGTTTGGCGTAAATACTTACGTTAAACGAACTAAGCCTAAGATTGGCAGACATAAGAAACGAATGAACAAAGACGAGAAGCGTTCATATAAAAAATATAAAAAACAAGGCAGATGAAAATTAACGATAATACAAATATAAGTTTACCTGTTAGAAATCTAATCGCATTATTGGCTGCCGTGGCTTTTGGAATTTTTGCCTATACCGAGATCACAGCCAGGTTAGTTAGCCTGGAGACAAGCAGACAGTTGATGGAACAAGACTTAATTAGTAAGTCGGATCAAAAAATTGTCGATCAAGAGCAGTACCTCCTCTTGGAAATGATAACGAAAGCTCAAGAGGATATGGAATTAAAAATGCAAGAGATGAAAAATAATACTGTCAACCTAGATAGAGCTGTTAAGGATATAGAATTTTTAAGAGACCAGGTGGAAAAGCTTAAAGATAAAGTAAGAGATAATGGTAGCCACCAATGATGGATAAAATTATAACTCTTCTTATTGGAATTATGTTGGCGGTATCTGGTTGGGTATTAACCCAAACATTTTCTTTATCAACAAACCAGGCGGTTCAAGTAGATAAGGTTGATAAACTAGAAAGACAAGTAGAAAAATTAGAAGATAAGATGGCAGTTATGCTGGATAAAGATGAGGAGATTATGCAGCAGCATAAGGATTTATTTAAAATTTTAGAGAAAGGAGATACTCCGTCAACGGGGTATTCATATAATTAAATGGAAAGTGTAGTATTTGCTTTATTGCTTTTAATGAACAATGAGATTAAAGAGGCAAGAATACAAGACAGCCTCAGTATTTGCCTTAAGCATAAGCGTGAGGCTGAGAGACAGCAATCTGATACTGTTACTTATAAGTGTATCAAGTCTAAAGCAGAGCTTGAGAAAAATATAGATGGCTCAATAACAATTAAAAAATTAATATTAGAATAATTTGCTAAGGAAATGGAGGGGAAAATGGCTAAGAAAAAGAATAAAAAAAACAAGAAAAAAAATAAAAAAAATAAAAAGAAAAAAAGATAATGGATCTTAAAGATAAAATAGTTGGTTTAGCTTTAGCCGCTCTCATTGCGCTTGTCGGTTGGAACCTTAAAGAAACCTGGAATATGAAAGAGGCTGTCATTAAACTTCAACAGGGACAAGAAGTTTTATCTAAACAGATTAAGAAGAATACTAATTTTGTAAAAAGAAATATTAAGAAATTAGATAAAAAGAAAAAGAAGAAGAAAAATAAGGTAGAGAATGAATGATGAGATATACAATAATGCTTTTATTCTTGAGCTTGTTTTTAACAAGTTGCGAGAACACTAGGCATTCCATAGGCGTATCTGGAAAACCCTTAGCAACTGGCTCCAAGATGGAGGATAGCGTTAAGTTCAATTACAAAATTACTTTTGGGAAGATAAGACCCAAGGAAGATGACGATGATTAATAAATTTTTAGGATGCCGAATAAAAAACTCTGGAAGAAACCAATAGGTAGAATTTTATTTGTTGGGAATTGTAGGTATTGCTCTAAATCTATGACAAGTGATGAGAGCTTTGTAGCTTTTGCTGATAAGACAAAGGGTCATTATCAATGTATGAAAGATGATGACGATCAAAGATCTTTAGATAAAAGTTTTAGATAGAGGCGGGGATTAATTCCCCGCCTTTTTTTTTACTTGTTCACTACTATTCCTCCCCTCTATACCTTTAAGATATTCATTATATTCTTTCTTAACTTTTTCATCCTTTTCAAAGGTATCTTGATAATTCATTTCTTTATTAAGCTTAAATAAAAGATAACTCATTGGCTGCTCATCCATTATCTGTTTAATTTAAAGTATCTTTCATTAAATAATTAATAACCGCATCAACAGATTTATCTATTTTTTTATTATTATAATGATCGTCTATCTGTTTTTGTGGTAAATGCGTATATCTTAATGGTTTATGTTCTGATGTTTTAAATAAAATTAAAAATCCAGTATCCGTATCTTTAAAAATTTTAGGCAAATCCACATCTTCTTTTAAAGGTAGTACAAAGATATGATGTTTTTTATACTTAAAATTATTTTTTTTAAAAAATCTTTCTAAATATTCTTGTATTATTTTTTTATCCATTTAGTTTTTTCCTTTGGTTCTCTTTGAGCTGCTTGTTTCTATAATAAGTATAAATCACACCTTTAACGCTCAGTATATTTAAGAGAGTTTGCTTGGCAATCTCCCTTAAATTATACTTTTGCGTGTCTCTGTGCTTGTATGGGGGTTTAAACACCATATTATGCGGCATCCTTAGCTTTGCTTAATAGATCCCGGATCGTGATTTTTTGCAGATTTATTTTAGGCTTAATCTTTTTATAAACCTCCTCGGCTTTACTCACAGAATATTTCAATCCATTGCTAATAAAGCTTATGGCTAATTTATCTATTGAGTTCACGATATAATCTCCTCTTTAACAGCTTTTTCTATTATATCTTTAATCTCATCTTTTACAATCGCTGCTGGAGCTGTAGGTGTTGGGTTAGGATATTCATCATATCCCTCATAAAAATATGTAACTGGAACTTTTAAAAAATTTGCTAGCTGCAATAATCTTAATGCACTAACTCCGTTGGTTCCCTTTTCATATTTTTGTATTTGTTGGAAAGTAACTTGAATTGCTAACGCCACTTTCGTTTGGGTTAAACCAAGTTCCAATCTTCTAAATTTAATTTTCTTTCCAATATGTAAATTAAAATTAGTTTCCATTTTTTTTCTCCTTTTCATTTTTATCTAAATATTCCACTACCAAAGCTCTAACCAAAGTGGCTTTATATAGATTGTGTTTTTTACAATAAGCATCTAGTCTATTGTAATTCTTTTCGCCTAAAGACAAACCAAACATACCAAACTTTTTTGTAGTGGCATTTCTTGATCTTCTTTTAGGTGTCATTTTTAACAATGTTTTTTCATCCATTATTTACCTCCTAAGTTATTTTTTATTAAACAAGATCCATACATTCTATTGGTATAGATATTTAACGCTTTATTTATCTCATCTTGTTTTGCTTGATGAGCCTCTTTTTTTTCTTTACTCCAGGCAGTAGTATTAACAAACTCAATTTTGCCTTTGAGCAATTTATTTGTTTCATTAACAGCTTTACATTCACAGATTTTTTTAAGCTGCTTATTTGATAATTGAGTTCTATCTATATCGTGTTCAAAATGAGCAACTTGAGTGGGATTAGACCAACCAACACTTATACTAATATATTTAATAAAAGTTTTATCATCCTCAACTTTTTTAGTCATAACCATAACCGCATCGTAAGTTGATTTTTTTGGTTTGCACCATTGGTTAGTTTTAGGATTAAGAGTACACTTCACAAATCTGTCTCCTCTATTAGTAGTCTCAATCCAATATCTTACCTTGGTTCTTAATCTAAATCCCCAAGGGTAGTTTCCGATTTCAACAGCTGTGTCAAAATCTTTTGCACCATAAACATATTCCATTACGCAGCCTCCTTTAAGTTATAAACATTATATGGTTCATATTCTTTTAATTCATCTTTATTAAAAAATGATATTTCCCATCCCGTTCTAAAATCATATTTAGATTTAAAAATATCCAAATCCTTTAATCTTAAAAAAGTTTTTGAATATTTAGTATAAATATATTTATTTTTAGAATTGGGAAAATTCTTATTATAAGAATATAAATTAAAATTCTGTTGAGCTTTTAAAAAAGCATCCACAGATTTTCTATATTTTCTATTAAAAAGATAAACAGTATTCTTATCTCCCATTCCTCTTTTTGACATATCTCCGCTGGTAGATACTAAGCATAATTTACTATCCATTACGCAGCCTCCTTATTTAATTGTTTGTGATTTTTAATGATTGCATCCATATTCATTGGACCCGTACCAACTTCAATGTTTAGATCCTTTAAAGTTTTTCTACCGCTGGAACTTTTTTGCAATCTAGCAGCAGTTATAAACCCGTGAAAAAATCTATCAAATTTATTCCAGGTTTTTCTATCTACTTCTTTAGGTAAATTAGAACCTCCAAGAGCAGCAAGCATATCAAACAAAGTAATTGTTTTTATTTTACCCATTGGAGTTATCATTTTATCTCCAACTTTAGGTAATCTTTTTGGCGAGTAGTCTTTTATAGTTTTCACGCAGCCTCCTTTATTTTAAATTTATCTTTCAAGATTGGAAGTATCTCTTTTGGAAAAGCTGAAAATAAAATAGATATTACTTTTGCGTCTATTGCTGGAATTAATTGAAATGTTTTAGACACATAACATCTTTCAGCACCACAAGTAACATAACCACCATTAGGTAAACCATCTGGTTTTTTTCCGTGATAATGAATTGATACTTTGGGTACTTTTCCATTATATTTATTAAGATTATCAATTTGAAAATGTATAAAATTATAATCTCTAATTGTTCTTCTTCTATTCACTATCTTTTGTTTTTTTCCATTAGATAATGCAACTACATATTTAATCATTAAGCAGCCTCCTTTAGTTTAACGTATTTTTTATTTTGATCTAAAACATAACCGCCAAGATATTCAGCATTTTTATATTTGCTTTTAGATCCTCTAGTTTTTCCTCTAACCTGGGGAACATAAAAAACCAATTTCTTAAATCTCTTAACTGGTTTTTCCATTATTTTATAAAGGTTTAATCCAGAGCTTTTACAAACTCCGAATTTTTTTAGATTGACAGTAAAATTATTTCCTAAAATTTTCTGTCTTTGAACTGCCAAATCTTCCCATTCAACATCCGCAGCCTCTTGAGGATTATGAATATAATTAGAATTGTGAGATCCAGCTCTTGCTTTAATTAGATCCCTTGCATTAAACACGGGAACTAATTTATCTTTTGCATTTTTAATTTTACAAAGTGCAATTTTTGTTAAGTATGACATTTAAGCAGCCTCCTTTTTTTTGATTTAAAATGTTTAGTTAAAACCCCTGGTTCAAAATGGATTTTAAGATATTTAACCATCAGATCCGCAGCAGCAAATCTATCGGTTCTACAAGGAATACCCATTCCATTAACATCGCAACTTAAACTTGCCAATATTCCTTTCCCTAACTTAGCAAGTTTTTTTATTTCTCTTTTATTTAATGTTGCCATTACGCAGCCTCCTTTGTTAGATTTAAAAACTTCTTCATTCTTTCCTGGTTAAACTTAGTAACCAGGATCTCAGTAGTTCCTTGAGTATATTGGATTTTGTATTTTCCAACTGGATCATCAAGTTCGTATTCTTTTTTTAAATTTAGTGCAGCCAGGTAAGTATCTGTAACATCACAGATAAAATCATCGCACTTGATATAAAATAGTTTTGCCATTAAGCAGCCTCCTTTATTTTCCAATGTATTGAACTTTCAAAATTGTTATAAGGAATAAAACCATCTGTTTTATTCTTTTCAATTTCTTCTTTTAAAAAAGTAGTTAAATCTTTTAAGCCAGTTGTTTGCTTATCCAAAGATCTTCCAGTAGTAACATCCCAAGAATGATCTACTGCAACTTTTTTATTATTAATTGTTAGTGTTAATGTTTCTTTTTTTTGCATTAAGCAGCCTTTCCTTTTTTCTTTTTCCAGACCAAGAGAACTTTACCAATAACTTTGGTGCTGATATTTTTTTGAGGGAGGATCTTTTTGATGAAGAACTTTTCAAGACCCTGGAAAGTTTTGAACTCGTATCTTTTATAAGATTTGTTCATATATTATTAATATGAACATTATTGCCAGAATGTCAATACATAAAATTAATTAAATATTACATTGCCAATTAGTCAACTTTTATTAGGCGTAAGGAGGGTATATACTACAATGAAGTAGTTTATTAAGAATGATTATCAATAACCAATTATGTTTGGTTATATATGTATTGTTGGTCTTTCAACTGTAATACTTCAATTAAAGTTGAATGACTTTGTTTAGAGAGAGCAGCAATGCTTGGACTAACCACTTCATTTTTTAGAAGTTTTGTTATCTTGGCGTTCAACTTTTTTCTCTCCTTTTCCTTTGCCTGGATTTTTGTCTCCAGGTGTTGGTAGTGTGTCATCATTATTAACAACCTCCTTTATGGTGCTGTGTTGGTAGCGGATGCTCTTTTCATCCACTATGATTTTCGCAGCTGAACTTGGCACTACCTTCTTGGCAGCTGCGTCAATGGAACTAAAACATTCTATCGCTTGATAAGAACATTCTCCGTTCCAAGTTTTTAAAAAAGCTTTAGGGATGGTCATATAACATCCTGTTATGCTCTTTTAATTCCTTAATTTCTTTTTTTAATTTTTTATTTTCTTCTGCTAAATATTGATAGGATAAGATTGCCTCTATTAAATATCTTGATAGATCTATAGTTTCTTCTAAAGCATCATTTAACCAAATTTTACAATCGTTAGGATTTTTTAACATTTTTTGCCGCATTGTCAACCCGAACTTATCCATCCCTTCTTTATCTCGATCCAGGATCTTACTAACTAAAGTATTTGTATTCGGATCGGGAGATAAAGTTATCGGTTGATTTGGATACTGCGATGTTTTCCCGTTAATTTTTTTATCCATTTTCTATCTTCTAATTGTTGTAATATAGCTCCAATGCCAGACTTGGATTTCAAACCCACCGCAACCTTCATTTCTTCGTAAGAAGGTGCGATAGGTTTTTTCTTCATATATGATTTAATATAATTAAATAATTTTAATTGTTGTTTCGTTAAACCATATTTCATGTTTTCCCCTTTAAAAGAAATCAGTACCACTCTCTTGCTGCGGTGCAGCTCCAGTAGTACCCGTTTTCTTAATCGTTATTTTGAGAGATTTATCTTCCTGGATATATCCAGATCCCTCACACCAGGAACCATTAATAGTAAAATTCTTCTTAAAAAAGTCTCCTTTTTTATTTTTCTTATCACTATTAACTAAAACAAAGTCGGGTCTGTTTTTAGTTTCTGGTTTTCTAACAGGATCCTTGTCTGGATTTTTCCTTAATGAAAAAGTACAAACCCAATTCGGATCCTTTGGTTTTTGATAGTCAGCCATTTTATTTTTTTCCTCCTATTAATTGCTGCTTTTTATTCTCAAAAGCTGTCATAATTTCTTTAGCTTTTGTAGAATTTTGTTTAGCAAGCTGTAAGAGATAATCTTTATTCTCTCTTTGAAGCTGCTCTAAATTTGCTTGATGACTTGAGTTCTTAATTCTTTCTAAAATAATTTCTGAGTGTTCTAATTTAATTCCCTGGTTCTCATTTCTTTGTTGAGGAGGGATTTCAGATTGAGAATATAAATCTCCATGAATATTAAGAGCTTTAAGAATAACTCGATCCGCAGCTCTCTTTTCAGCAACTGCAATCGGGTAGGGAAATTCATTATTTAATGGAGAGGCTTCTCCTAGGCTTGTAAATTTATTACCCTGGTATCTTGCTGTAGCTTTAACCACCGCACAACCTTTAGGTAAATCACAATATTTTAATTCTACTTCGGTTTCTATTCCATAATCATTAGCCAGGCGTTCTACTTCTTTATGAAGGATCGCAAACTTACCTTTTTTAAATTCATAGATCCCGCCATTGGTTCTTAATTTAGCCAAATGCTTTTCTAAAGTCTGTGGAAAATTTACCACTTTACCCATAGCTCCTTTCCGATAGCCAGGGTTTAGAAAGGTAATACTTATGCTGCTGTATTGAACTAAACTTCTGGCTATCTTTATTAGTTGAAATACCTATAACAAGGGAGGTTATAGCAATGAGAAAGAAAGAAATGATTGCTATTTTGAAAAAAGATTTACTCTTTTTTTTGTTTTCAACTAATTCCTTTAGCTCTTTCTTTTTTAATAATGCGAGCTGTAAATTAATGACATTTGGATTTTTTATATCATCCATAAGAACTCCACAAATTCTATTATTAATAACAAACCTAGTTCTATGACTAAGATTGTATGGTAGGCGTGCCAAAGTACGGATCTATCTGATTTCATAATTGACCCCACAATCTCATAGCATTAGTTAAATGATCTCCCATTCCCTTCCAAAAGAAATGACCGAAATCTGGAAATATATCTTCAACCCAAGTCGTTTTACCCACATGACGTTCCATAATTTCTTCTCTACGCTTGCACACTACCCTCATTTTATTAATTAAATTTTTTAGATTTTTTGGTTGGAGATCTTCGCAATTATCTGGAGTAAAAATATTATAATTTTCTGGACTAACAACTAAAAGATGGGGTTTCTTACCTGTTGCTAAATAATAAAAAGCCACCTGTAAAATATGTTCGTTCCATCCCATATAACCTTCATCAATTTTAGGAACCGAGAAAGTTTGAGTACCATCTTTTCTGGGTCTATTTTTTTTGTACCATTTTGTTTTTAATTCAATAAAATTCTTTTTATCTTCAAAATCTACCCTTCCTATTACCGGTAATTGACAGCCAGGAAGCTCCAAACTAACGGATCTTTCACATTCAACAGGATCCTTTAATCCTATTTCTTTAAAAGCTAGTTTTAATTGTTTAAAAGTAAGAGCTAAACCCTTTTTATTTTCCTGGTGGGATAATTTATCTTCATCGGTGCTAGGTTGATAAGCATCAAACTTATCTAAAACTTTTTCAAATATTTTTTTAGTTTTTGGAATTTCTGTTTTAACTAAACCTTTTCCTTTAACAAACTTCCAAATATAATTACCAATTTCATATTGACCCATATCACCAATGCAAACGCCAGAGTGCATCTTAGAATTAACAGGTAAATTTCTTCTTTCTTCCTGGGTAAGATATAAATATTTATATCCCCACATATCATCTGCGGCATTAATTTGGGATGGACTATGGTGATTTAATTTATAAAGTTTAACCCACTCTGGAAGGGGTTTAATGGATTGGATCCAATCTGTTAATTCTTTATCGATAATATTTTCTTTTAATTCCATAAAACAAATCAATGGAACAATTTAATACTTATTTATGATTTTTATGCAAACAAAATGTGAACTCATAACCAGAAGTTGTATTTTACAACCTAAGAAATACTATAAAAAAGTGGTATTTTTATCCCAATTATACACCTTTGTTCACAAATTTATAGTAGTTCTACTTTGACAATCTGACAATAATCTTTACAACAAATCCCATTATGACTTTAAAAGAATTTCAAAAAAAAGAAGGATTATCACATCAACAATTAGCAAAACTTTTTGGAATAAAAGCCGCAAGTACAGTTTTTAGATGGACCACAGGAGAGAGAATGCCTGGCAAATCCAATATGAAAATGATAAAAGAAAAAACCAAAGGTAAAGTCAAACCCGCTGATTTTTATGGCTAAACAAAAACTTAAAGGAACTATAGATGACTACCCGTTGGTTCACATTACTTGTTTTGATTGGGTTTCTAACTCTGAGTGGATGCCAGTACCTAGAGGAAAACGGCTCGAACCCTCTAAGTGTCATTCGGTGGGTAAACTCTTTAATAAAACAAGAACCAAAATCCAAACCTTCTCCTCCTGGAGTTACGAAGAAGGGGAATTGGAAATCGGAACTATCGAAACCATCCCGAGATCCTGGGTTATAGATATAAAGGAAATTAAATGAGATTTAAAATATTAATTTTTGTTTTATTTATTTTTTATGTTTTTATTATTTGGGAAGATTTAGTAATTGCCGAAACCGCAGATCCTTACGAAATGGATTGGATTATCTTTTGTGAAACTTTAATGAGATACGTTAATCAATATCCCGATTATTTAAGTGCGGGGTGTTGTGATTATAATCATCCATCTAATGATCTTTTGAAGGAGGAGTATTTGGGAGAACCAATGCTTGTTTGTCGTGTCTGATTTTTTAGATAAAGAATTAAAAAAAATTGAAAAAGGATTAGGAGCCGAAGATGATTACAATAAATTATTGGATATGTGGAGGGATGAGAAAAAAAGGCGGCAATTTGCAGAAAATGAATTGTCTCTCATTAAAGCGGTTGGAAATAACTCTCCAGAAATGAAAGCTTATCAATTAGAAAATGAAAGATTAAAGGATGACCGAGATAGATTAGCAGAGGAAAATTCTAATTGGGATGTCATTAATAAATCTCACAAAGAACTCAATGGGGAACTTAGAAAAGAATTAGATGAAGTTAAAGCTGATAATAAAAAGCTCGCAAAACAAATTGATGATATGGAAAATAATTACATAAGGATAGATGGCAAGAAATAATTACTTTGATAAAGGAGATCCTTATTCTGAATGGCACAGGAGCCTGGATAATAAGCTTGGTTACATTGACATCGACAGCTGCGGGATTTGTTTAAAATGTAAAGCTCCTTTGTATCTGGCAGAGACTACGTTTGATGTAAACCAAACCTGGAAAGCCACTACCACAACTGAGAAACTAGCCAAATTGGCGGGGTTACCGAGTTTTTTAATTTTTTATAAGGTTAATGATAAAAGGGAAGTTATAGCTTTTAGAATTAAGCAGCTTACTCCAGAAAAATATAAGGAAAATGTTTTTACTAATCCCGAAACTTGGGTGCAAGCGATGGAGCTGCTCCAGGATCGGCACAATTTAATCTGTACTAAAAAGGATGTAGCTTAATGGATAAAATATTTTTTATCATCTTTTGTAGCTTATCTTTTTTTGTATTTTTATCGCTTTATATGTTGGTGGGAGGAAGTTTATGAGGGATTGGATTTTAGGATTAATTGAAAAATATGGATCTAAGGTTAGTTCCTGGGCTTTAAATAAACGCATCTCTCAAAGAGATCCTAATGAATGGATTAAAGGTTATAAAAAATGGAAGAACGAAGAAGTCTATGGACAAAAAGAACAAGAAGAACTTAAAGCATCTTACAAACAATCTTTAGCTAATAAAAAAGAAAGAGAGAATAAATGAGCTTATACTTTGTAGGAGATCTTAATATCCTGGCGGATAAACGATTATCCATGGCGGATAAGATGGTTTATTTTGCTTTAGTGTCTTTTATGAATGTGAAGGATGGGAAATGCTACCCCAGATTTGCCACCATTAAAAAGCGAACTGGGATCTCAAGATCTGCTATTCAAAGGAGCATTAAACACCTTGCCAAGCTCCGGCTTATTACAGTTAAACGCAGAGCCTCTACCAATGATTATCTATTAACCCGACAGAAGATATTACAAGAAACTATTAAGAAACGAGTGAAGTCTCTCCTAGAGACCACAGAGAACTCTCACAGAGACTTATTAATAAAACCATCTTATCTAACTAATAATAATAGATATAAGTATAATGTTAATAAGTTCTATAATAGGAAGTTCTCAAGACAGGGGGTTGCAAATCCTTCTTATAATCCAACATTCGAATATGAAGGGGAAAAATATAAATTAGTTGGAACAATAGATCATTGGGTCGAATATGAGAATAAGAAAGGGGAAAGAATACGCAAGCATAAGTGGAAAAATATTGTGGAGAAAGATGAGGATCCCCGAAAAAAAAAGTTTAAAGCTGCCGCAGAGAAGGCAGCCTAATGCGTTTAATCTCTCATAAAATTATTGAAATTTTTAGTGAGGCTGGGAGAGCTGAACGTATGATGCCAGGGTTGAATGCTTTAAAACCTAAAGCTCCCAGAATGTTTGATTTGCTGGAAATGAGTTACGATCCAAAGGATGTAGGTTATTATGCTAAAAAACCAATGAAATTAAGAGCTAACCCCAGACAGATTGCTTGTTGGGAGCTTGCTATTGATTTACTTGCTAAGATTGAAAAAATTGAGGATCGCAGATTAATCTGGGCAAAAGCTATGCGTTATTCCTGGGTTGCACTTGCTAAGCAATTTGGTGTTCATCGAGTTACCATTAAGAGACGATACCTTGCAGCTCTTTTAAGTCTTGAATTTAATCTTGAAAAATCTTTAGTAGACAAGATTGACAAGATAATCTATTAGGAAAGATAGGCTTAATATTTCTATGCCTGGTCGACCCTTACATAAGATCCAATGCGAAAGTTTTACCCGAGGATCTAAATTTACTAAGCAATGTAAGTGCAAAGGATATTATCAAAAGACTTCAAAAAAATATCGTTGCAAATTTCATGGAGGAGCCAGCACCGGACCAAAATCCATTGAAGGCAGAATTAAGGCAATAAGAAATTTAGAGAAATTTAAAAATAAAAGCGATACAGAATTATACGAATGGATCAAATCGAAAAAATATGCGAAAGACTTGAGTTAGGGGAACCTCTCAGTACAATTTGCAAAGACAAAACAATGCCAAGTGTTTCATCAATTTACAAAAAATGTAGAGCGGATGATAAATTACAAAAAAAAATAATGGCAGCGAGGCAGACCGGTGTCTGGACTTTGTTGGATAAAATTGCAGAAGATATGCAAATCCCTAAGACACCGCAAGAGACACATTTTTTAAGAGAAAAGTGGAGCCACATAAGATGGTTGGCGACAAAATTAGCAAGCAATACTTTTGGCGATAAAAGCCAAGTTGAACAAAAAATAGATAATCATCTGATTATTAGTTGGGGAGAGCCTAATGCAGATATTAAAAAAGTTGAAACGATTGTGGATCAAGTATCAAGTGTACCTACTAAAGTGTTACCTGGAACAAGCACATCTGCTCAGAAGGAAACAAGATGAACAAGTAATGTTTAAAGAGAATAAGAGAAAGTTCTGGAACAGATATAGATACAGAAGATAGGATTAGTTAAGGAAGTTGGTTTTTGGATGGCAGTTCCACGCTCCTCGCACACGCATTATGGAGTTCACATTCAAATTATTACTAACGATAATTAAAGATTATTGATACTAATCCGATAACAATTAATTATCGGAAGGTTATTTGCATATAAAAGTGTAGATTTCAAAAGAACAAAGGTGGGGTACACCCGAAAAACAATCCGCATTTTTTAAGAATATATAATACTCGGGAGTTTCACACACAAACACACACATAAGCTTTACAATGGATTTAAAAGATAAATATACAGATAGTTTAATTACCGCCATGGTTTTTCACGCAGAAGATACGGGGGGTTTAATTATTCACTTAAACGGATTTGAAAGCCAAGATCACGCCAATAGATTTTGTAAAAGACTTATGAAGAATAGCGGCATTCAATATAAATCAATTAAAGAATTATTTGATTTGCCAACCATTCACTAATAAGGAGGGAAAGATGGATATAAATATAATTATTCATGAAGCTAAACATTATTGGAGAGATCACAAAAAAGTAATGATCGGTGTTGCAGCTTTAATAGTAATTTTGCTAATAATATAAAATGAGAGTACAGATCCCCTATACCCCAAGACCGCTACAAGCGGAGTTACATAAAAACTTGGATCAGTATAGGTTCGCTGTATTATCTTGTCATAGAAGATTTGGGAAAAGTGTAGCGATTATTAATCACTTAATAAGAGCTGCACTCACCCATAAAATGAAAAATCCTAGGTTTGCCTATATAGCACCAACTTACAAACAGGCTAAAAGCATAGCCTGGGATTATATGAAAATGTTTGCGGGTGGCATACCGGGAGTTAAGTTTCATGAAACAGAATTAAGATGCGATATGCCGAATGGCAGCCGTATCACTTTGTTATCTTCTGAACAGCCAGATAGTTTAAGGGGATTATTCCTTGACGGAGTTTGTATCGATGAGGTGGCTCAAGTAGATCCAAGATTATGGAATGAAATAATAAGACCCGCACTTTCCGATAGGAAGGGGTTTTGTTATTTCATAGGTACGCCAGCGGGTATGAGTAATATTTTTTATGATTTATACCAGCACGCTTTATCAGATGATAAGTGGTTAGCTTATACGGCTAAAGCCAGCGAGACTAAAATTATCGACCAGGAAGAACTCGATGCTGCCAAATCCCAAATGGGAGAGGCAAAATATAAACAAGAATTTGAGTGCGATTGGATTGCAAATATCGAAGGATCCGTATATGGAGATATTATTAAATCGCTTGAAGAAAAAAAACAATTATCGAGAATTGCTTATGACCCAAGCTTATTAGTTCATACCGCTTGGGATTTAGGTGTCGATGATAGTACGGCAATCGTTTTTTTTCAGCAAGTTGGGAACCAGATTTTGGTTATAGATTTTTATGAAAATAACCGAGAAGGGTTGCCGCATTATATCCAGGTGGTGAAGGATAAGGATTATGTTTATGGAGATCATTTTGCACCCCACGATATTGAGGTTACGGAATTTTCTACCGGTAAGACCAGACGAGAGGTAGCTTACCAATTAGGAATAAGGTTTAAAATTTTACCTAAAATAAATTTAGAGGATGGGATCCATAATTTAAAAATGGTTTTACCTAAGTGTTGGTTTGATATAGAAAACACAAAACCATTAATAGATGCGTTAAGACACCATCATCGAAAATATAACGAGAAGATGAAAATGTTTAGTAATAAACCTCAAAAAGATTGGAGTTCTCATGCTTGCGATGCAATGAGATACCTAGCTTTAGGAATTACTGAATTACCAAAAAACAAAGTGGCGGCTCAAAAATTAGCTGTCAATGATTATACAATACACGGAGAATAATATGGGTTTTTTAAAACCAACAATACCAGCGATGCCAGCCATTCCAGAAGTTAAACCTTTACCAGCTGCACCGAGTTATGAAGATACGGATAGAGCAGCTGCGGCAAAAGCAAAAACAGATAAAATTAGAGCTAGTCGAATAGGAAGATCTGCAACTATTTTAACCTCTGCTAAAGGTTTAGAGGATGACGAATATTCAACAAAGAAAACTTTATTAGGAGGATAGTATGGGAGGAGTAGCAAGAGTAATTAGTCCACCAAAACCACCCGCACCGCCAGCACCCGTTTATACGCCAGCTCCAACCAAAGCTGAAGTATCACAAGCAACATCAACAGATGCAAGTGGAATGATTAGAGGTAAAGGGAGATCAAGCACAATTTTAACAGGTGCAAAAGGTTTAGGCGACAACGCATTAACAACAACGAAGAAATCATTACTGGGAGGATAGATGGCTATAGAACCAAAAGCAAAAATGATTATTGAGAGATATAAAACTCTCAAAGCAAAAAGAGTTACTTGGGAAGATCATTGGCAAGATATTGCTGATTATTTCTTACCAAGAAAATCGAATATCACGATGAAACATACTAAAGGTGATAAAAGGCACGACCAGATTTATGATGGAACAGCCACTCACGCTTTAGAATTATTATCAGCGAGTTTAAATGGTATGCTAACCAATACGATTTCTCCGTGGTTTATATTAAAATTTAGAAATGATTTAACGAATGAAGATGATACCGCTAAAGAATGGCTGGAAAATTGTGCAAAAATTATGCAACAAGTCTTTGCTCGTTCAAATTTTCAACAGGAAATCTTTGAACTTTATCATGAGCTGTTGGCTTTCGGTACTTCCGCAATGTTTATTACCGATGATGCGAAGGATGATTTAAGATTTAAAACTATTCATATTTCAGAAATCTTTATTACAGAAAATGAAAAAGGATTAGTCGATAGCTTAACAAGAAGATTTAATATTCAAAATAAAAATATTCCATTATTATATCCAGAAGCTGAATTACCAAGAGCGATTATAGCGGATATAGATAAAGCTCCACACGATGACGCTGTAATTTTACACTCGATTTATCCTAACGAAATTAAGATGGGATATGACAATAGTAAAAATATGGATTGGGTCTCTTGTCATGTTCATGAAAAAACAGGTACTCTATTAAAGGAAAGTGGTTTTAAAGAATTTCCTTATGTAGTTCCAAGATATTTAAAAACTTCATCTAATGAGATTTATGGAAGAAGTCCAGCGATGAATGCTTTACCAGATACGAAGATGTTAAATACCATGTCTAAAGTATCAATTAAAGCAGCTCAAAAACAAATCGACCCACCTTTAATGGTTCCTGATGATGGATTTATTTTACCGATTAGAACAGTACCCGGTGGATTAAATTTCTATCGAAGTGGAACCAGGGAGAGAATTGAACCATTACAAATTGGATCTAATAATCCTGTGGGTATTCAAATGGAAGATCAAAGAAGAAAAGCAATTAGAGAAAACTTCTTTGTAGATCAATTAATGACTATCCAGGGTCAAAACATGACAGCAACAGAAGTCATGCAGCGTACTGAGGAAAAAATGAGATTACTGGGTCCCGTATTAGGAAGATTACAATCGGAATTATTACAACCCCTTATTACAAGATCTTTTAATTTATTATTTAAAAATGGTAAATTTCCAGAGCCACCAGAAATGTTAGGCAACCAGGATATTGAAATTGAATATGTATCTCCATTAGCGAAAGCTCAAAAGACACAAGAGCTTTCATCGATTATGAGAGGGATTGAAATATTTGGTTCCATGCAAAACATTGCACCGGTATTTGATTACATAGACATAGATGGTTTAGTGAACCATGTTCAAGATGTTTTGGGATTACCCGCTAAAATTATGAGATCAAAAGGAGAAGTTCAGCAAATCCAACAACAAAAACAACAACAACAAATGGAGCAAATGCAACTTCAACAAGCTCAACAAGTCGCTGAGGCAGCGGGTAAAGTAGCTCCCGCACTGAAAGTGGCTAATGAATAAAGATGATTTAAAGCAATTAGTTATTGCTTACAAACAAGTTTTTGAATCTGACCACGGCAAAAAAGTTTTGGAAGATTTGGAAAAAAGATGCAGCTATCATTCAACTACTCACATTAAGGGAGATAGTCATGAGAGTGCATTTTTAGAAGGCACAAGATCGGTGATCTTGTTTATTAAAAATATGCTTAACAAAAAAGGAGAATAATCATGTCAAGCGAAAATCAAGAGGTAGCAACACCTGTAGCTCAACCAGAGCAACAAAATTCGGTGTTGTCTGGAGACCCTAAAACAGAAACTCCACAAGCAATAACAGATTGGAAAGCAAGCCTATCTGAAGAAATAAGATCTGATAAATCTTTAGAAAATATTAAAGATATAGAAGGTTTAGCAAAATCTTATGTTCATGCACAGAAAATGGTTGGAGCGGATAAAATTCCAGTTCCAAACAAATATGCAACGGATAAAGATTGGGATGCGGTTTATGAAAAACTAGGCAGACCCAAATCTGCGGATGGATATAAATTTGACTTACCACAGGATAAAAAGGTGGATGAGGCATCATTAAAAGAATTTTCAACCCAAGCTCATAAGCTAGGATTACTTCCTGGACAAGCTCAAGGGATGGTAAAATTCTATAATGAAATGACGGCTAAATCTTTGCAAGATGCTGATGGTAAAGCTCTTGCAGCTAGAGAAGCAAGTGAAAAAGCTCTCAAGCAAGAATTTGGTCAAGCTTACGATCAAAAAGTTACACAAGCAGCAACCTTAGCAAAATCGGTTGGTGCAACTGATATTTTAAATCGTAATTTAGAAGATGGAACCAAATTAGGAGACCATCCAGATATGATTAAAGTATTTGCTCAATTAGCAAGTAAAATGGGGGAAGATAGCATTGTTCAAGCATCGGGACCCACATATCTAACACCTTCTCAAATCGAGAAACAAATTGGAGAACTGACACAAACTGGTTCGGCTTATTGGGATAAAAACCATCCCAACCATCAGTTAGCGGTTCAAGAAGTTTTAGCTTTACGAGAAAAGAAAAATAACGTATAGCTGAAAATAGTTAGGATAATCGAAAGACCCTAGTTGACACTATGAAAGCATAGGATCCAGGAGATCTAAAATCGAGGAGCGACCCGTAAGGATAATCATCCGCTTAATAATAACATAAACTATAAACAGGAGGAACTTATAATGAGTTCACAAATAACTACTTCTTTTGTAGAGCAGTATAGCTCGAATATCGCTATGCTTTCTCAACAAATGGGAAGTAAACTAAGATCTTCTGTTGATGTGGAAAAAGTTACTGGGAAAAACGCTTTCTTCGATCAAGTCGGAGTTACGGCTGCTCAATTAAGAACGAGCAGACATGGCGATACACCTCAGATCGACACTCCACATAGTAGAAGAAGATTGAGCTTAGCTGACTACGAATGGGCTGATCTTGTTGACGATGTTGACAAGGTTAGAATGCTTGTAGATCCAACTAGCTCATACGCAAGAGCAGCGGCAGCAGCGATGAACAGAGCGATGGATGATGTAATTATTACAGCCATGAACGCATCTGCGAATACTGGTGTAGCTGGTGGTACGTCTACGGCTTTACCTTCAACGCAAAAAACAGCGACTTCAGACCAATCAGATGGTTTGACGATTGCTAAACTTTTGGCTGCGAAGAAAATCCTAGATAATAACGATGTTGACCCTTCATTGAAGAGATACATTGTTTGCGGACCAGTTCAAATACAAGATCTATTAGGAACAACTCAAGTTACAAGTTCGGATTACAATGTAGTTCGTGCTTTGGCAACTGGAGCTATTAATTCTTACTTAGGTTTTGAGTTCATAATGTCAACTAGATTGAACAAGGATGCAACTTATACCTCGGACAGATTAGTTTTTGCATATACTGAAGATGCTATTAAATTAGGTATCGGAAAAGATATATCAGCAAAAATCTCTGAAAGAGCTGACAAGTCTTACTCAACTCAAGTGTACTACTCAATGGCACTTGGAGCAGTAAGAATGGAAGAAGAAAAAGTTGTTCAAATTCCTTGTCATGAAGCATAATAGGAGGAAATCATAAATGGGAACTAAAAACTCAGACTTAGTAGCAAATTTTGAAGCTACGCCTCCAGTTCTTACAGATAGTGCATTGTTACACGGAGTAGTTCGTGTAGCTCAAGGTACTATTGTTGTAGCGGCTGGTGATAGTGATGATGACGATATTGTTATGCTTGCACCAATACCAAGTAATGCTGTCGTTCCACAAATTTGGATCGGATCAGACACATTTGGTGGTTCATGTACTTTCAATGTTGGGATTTATCAATCAAATGGAACAGTAGTCGACGAAGATTACTTTGCAAGTGCTGTAGCTGATGCTGCTGCAATGGCAGATGTAAGACACGAAGCTGCTGACATCAATACTGCTGGAAAAGCAATGTGGGAAATGGCTGGAGCGTCATCTGACCCTGGAGGTTTCTACTACATAGCGGCTACTATGGCTGCTGCGGGTGGAACTGAAGGCGATATGTCTTTCAACATTCACTACGTTTGTAACTAGCAAATAAAATTTATAGGCGGGAGCGGGAGACTTAACTCGCCTATAATGTAAATAAAATTTTAAAGGAAAAAAATGGCATCAGTCGTTCAAATTTGTAATTCGGCATTAAATCAATTAGGAGCAAGCTCTATAACTGCACTTACTGAAAACTCTAAAAACGCAAGAATATGTAATGAAAGATATGAAACAGTTAGAGATGCGGTTTATCGTTCACATCCTTGGAACTGCTTAGTTAAAAGAGTTCAATTAGCACAAGATAGCGATACTCCATCTTGGGGATTTGCTTATCAATATACTTTACCCTCTGATTGTTTAAGAATTTTAGGAATTAAAGATTATAACTCGGATTACAAAATTGAAGGTAGAAAATTATTAATAGGAGAAAGTTCTGTCTATTTAATTTATCTAGCCAGCGAAACAGACGTTAATCAATTAGATATTTTATTAAGAGAAACTATCTCTGCTGCTTTAGCTCAAGATATTGCTTACGCTATAACTTCTAATTTACAAGTTGCAAAACTTATGGCTGAAAAATACCAAGCTAAATTATCAGAAGCTAGACACGCAGACGCAAGCGAAGGATATAATACAGATCCTACTCTTGCACCAACAGACCAAATCATTACAGAAGATTTTATAAACAGTAGATATTAAATATGCCTAAACAACTTTTAAGCATACCTAGCTTTACTGCTGGGGAGCTTTCATCCTCTATGGAGGGTCGTACCGACTTCGCTAAATATTTTAACGGAGCATCAAATATTGAAAATTTTGTGGTACTACCTCATGGACCCGTATCAAGACGACCAGGAACTTATTTTGTTTCTGAAGTTAAAACCTCTGCAAATTCCACACGATTAATTCCATTTACATTTTCAACTGAACAAACTTATGTTTTAGAGTTTGGTAATCAATATATCCGTTTCTTTAAAGATAATGGTCAAATCACAGAAGGCAATAAAACTATTACTGCAATTACTGCTGCCAATCCAGCTGTCGTTACTTCTAGCTCTCATGGTTATTCTAATGGAGATTTTGTAAATATTTCTGGTGTTGTGGGGATGACAGAAGTGAATGGTAAAACTTTTAAAGTAGCTGATAAAACTACTAATACTTTTGAATTACAAAATGTAGATGGTACAGATATAAATTCTTCTGGCTACACAGCTTATTCTTCAGGTGGAGTTGCTAATAAAATTTATCAAATTACAACTGAATATACGACAGCTCAACTCTTTGATTTAAAATTCGCACAATCCGCAGATGTTATGTATATCTGCCACAACTCCCACGAAGTAATGAAACTTTCAAGAACAGCTCATACGAGTTGGACTTTAACTGCTGTAGATTTTGCAGAAACGGGACCCTATATGGATGCTAATACGACAGCAACAACTATAACTCCAGCATCCTCTGGAACTGGAACGGGTGTCAATTTTACAGCATCATCAACGACAGGAGTTAATGGTGGTGATGGTTGGCAAACAACCGATGTGGGAAGAATTTTAAAATTTAATAGTGGTGAGGCAAAGATTACAGCAAGAACCAATACAACTGTTGTGGTCTGCACGATTACTAAAGCCTTTGCAAATACCGATGCAACTGCATCCTGGCAACTAGGTTCTTTTTCAGATACTACGGGTCATCCCGCTTGCGTCTCATTCTTTGAACAACGATTAGTTTTTGCAGCAACAAGCGATCAACCCCAAACCATGTTTTTTTCTAAATCGGGAGATTATGAAAACATGACATCAGGAACAAATGCGGATGATGCGATGGTTTATACGATTGCGTCTAACCAGGTAAATGCCATTAAATCTTTAAAAGCGACAAGAACTTTAATTTGCATGACTACAGGGGGTGAATATGCTGTGAGTTCTGGAGCTAATCAAGATGCTATCACGCCATCCAATATTAATATTAGAAAACAATCCAACTACGGATCCGCTGGGGTAGATGCTTTATCGATTGGTAACGCAACTATTTTCTTACAACGTGCTAAAAGAAAAGTGAGAGAGCTTGCTTATAACTTTGATACCGATGGTTATACTGCACCAGACTTAACAATTTTGGCGGATCATATAACAGAAAGTGGTGTTGTGCAAATGGATTATCAACAAGAACCTTACTCTGTTGTGTGGGGAGCAAGAACGGATGGGGTATTAGCCGGTTTAACTTACAATCGATTAGAAAATGTGGTTGCCTGGCACAGACATATTATTGGCGGCAAATCAGACACAACAAAAAATATTATTCATCAACAAATTTCTTTTACATCTAATACAACAATAGTTAATACCACTAACAACACTATAACTTTAACATCACACGGATTATCTACTGGTGATCCAGTTTATTATTATGCAGCTAGTAATATTATTGGTGGATTAGATAATTCAACATTATATTATGCTATCGCATCCGACAGTAATACAATCAAATTAGCAACAACCGCTTCTAACGCTACAGCGGGAACGGCTATATCTTTTACATCTGCTCCTAGTTCAGACACAACTCAATACATTTATCAAGGTGTTAATATTTCATCTAATTTTATTTATTCAGCCTCTCATGGTTTCACAACAGGCGATATTTTTTATTATGATAATACAGGAACTGCTATTGGGGGATTATCTGAAAACACAAAATATTATATTGAAAAAATAGATGACAATCAGTTTAAACTTTATACAGATAGCACTTTAGGTACTAATGTGAGTTTAACATCAGCTCACACATCAGAACAAACCGATAATATTTTAACTCATGCTAAAGTAGAAAGTGTTGCTGTTATTGATGGAGATAGTGATGAAGATCAAGTTTGGGTTATTGTTAAACGATGGATTAATGGTGCGGTGAGACGTTATGTAGAATATTTTACTCCCTTTGATTTTAACGAAGATTTAACTGCATTTCATTATTTAGATAGTGGATTAAGTTACACAGGAGATTTAACTTCAACTCTTACTGGTTTAGATCATTTAGAAGGAGAGGTAGTTGATATTATTGGAGAAGGTTCTGCACAAAACTCAAAGACAGTTTCTAGCGGATCTATTACCATAACGAATGCTACTGAACAGGCTAAAGTAGGATTACTCTATACCTCTGATTTACAAACCATGAGATTAGATGAAGGTTATACTGAAACCACACAAACAAAAACAAAAAGAATTTATGACTTGTCGGTTAGATTTCAAAATACAGTTGGAGCAAGTGTTGGACCCAATGCTGCTAATTTAACTGCAATCGATTTCAGATCGAGTGGATCTCCTATGGATTTACCCATCCCATTATTTACAGGAGATAAGTCTATTGAATTTGATACCGATTATGGAACTGAAGGTTTGGTTTATGTTCAACAACCCCAAGCTTTACCGATGACGATTTTAGGGATCTATCCTAGATTGGAGACAGAAAGTGTCTAATGTAGTTATTGTTCCATTTGAAAACAAACACGCTGACCAGATATTAGAACAAGGTTTAAATAGTGAAACTCTGGAATTAAAACCAGAACATAGAAAATATGCTTATTTTTTAAAAGAAGTTGGTATGTCGTTTACGGGTCTTGTCAATGATAAGCCGATAGCGGCTGGAGGTGTCTTTCACCTCTGGGATGGCGTTGCCGAGGGGTGGGTCTTAGCAACAAAAGATATTTATAAATATCCAGTTTTTTGTGCTAAACACATTAAACAAAGAACTGAAATAATTTTAAAAGCTAATAAAATAAAAAGATTACAAACTTCCGTTAAAGCTGATTGCGATGTGGCATTAAGATTTGCCAAGTGGCTAGGTTTGAAAGAAGAAGGATTAATGAAACGATATGGACCCGATGGTTCAGACTTTATAAGATTTGCGAGGATAATAAAATAATGAGTTTTTTTGGAGATGTATTTGGTGGTAAAGCTGCTATGCAAGCAGCTAATTATAATGCTAAAATCATGGAGCGTAACGCCAAGATTAAAGATCAAGAAGCTGAACAGATTATGTCTGTTCATAATAATTATAACCTTCCAAAATTTGATAAAACAATCGAAGCCATACATGGTCAAACAAGAGTAGCTTATTTAAAGAGTGGGGTAACCATGTCGGGAACACCTCTTGAAGCTATGTATGCTAACGAATTAGAGCTGCAAACCGATAGAGACATCATGACATACAATGCAGAAAACGCTAGAGATCAAAAAGAGAATGAGGCAATTCAAATGAGAGCGGATGCAGATCTTGCAAGATGGCGTGGCAAAGTGGCTAAGAAAGCTAGTTACTATGCAGCGGGTCAAAGTTTATTAACAACAGCGGGAATGTTTATTTAATGGCAATCAAATTATACAAATCACAATTAACACCTACAACTGATAGTTCTAATGTTTTAGATCAAAGACAGATAAGTTTATCTGAAGCTCAATCGATTGGTAAAGCCTGGAAAGGTATGGTTCAATCGGGAGAAAAACTTTACGCTAAACATTTAGATATTAAATCCGACAATGAACTTTTAGAAAAATCTAAAGAGATCATGAATGGTAATGATAACTTTGAAGGATTAAGTTATATTTCTATTAAAGCAAAAGAAATGAAAGATCCCGATAAAGCTGTAGAATATTATAATACCAGTTGGAAATCTTTATTAGATCAAGAAAAAAATAATTTATCCTGGATGGCTAAAAGAAAATTTACAAACTGGATGAATAGACAAAATTTAAAAGATACTAATTCCATTAAGGTTGCAGCCACAACCAATATGATTAATGGATTAAGAACAAATACTTTAGATAAAATAGAAACCTTAAAAAAATCTATCATATATTCAGTTGGAATAGAACAAGAGACAGCAAAAACTGAATTAGCTGAATTACTTTCTAATACAAAAACTAAAGAATTATTTGGAAAGGGTTTAGATGCAGTTGTCAAATCAACGAATAGAGATGTTGCTTTTTATCTTTATAAAAATGTTCCTATTGCCGATCAAGCAGCTGCATTAGCCGCAGCTAAAAAAGATGACAGATTAGAAGTGGAAGATGTTGAAAAATTAAAAACACATTTTAAAACTGCTAAAAGTGCCAATAACCATTTAAACAAAGATAATGTTAAAAAGATGGAGAAGAATTTAGAAAATGGTATTTGGTTTAATCAAGAAGAATTAAATGAGGCTTATGAAATTGCCGCAACTAATGGAGATAACGCAACCTTAATTAAAATAAAAAATATGATAGAGGATGCTCCTATCTATGCTCAACTTTCAACAATGTCTGTGGCTGATATTGAAAACAGAGTTAATATTTTAACTGAATATAAAAATAAAAAACGAGAAGGTATGGAGTTAAACTATGCAAGAAATTTAGAAATTTCTAAAAAATATCTTGCTAATCTAACTACTGCTTTAAATAAAGATCAATTAATGACGGGTCATGATAAAGGGATTGTTGCTATAAATGAAATAGGTTTTGAAGAATTATTAACAACAGGGAATGTAAAAGATTTTACTGGTGCTATTAATGAAAGAATTGCTAAAGCTAAAACAGTTGCAGCTTTTTATAAAAGACCCGTAGTTTTCTTTACAGCAAATGAAAAGAAAGCTATTGAAAGTGCTTTTGCATCAGCTACTAATTCAGAACAAATCATTCGATTATCTACAGCTCTCGTAGATGGATTTGGAACGGATAGCGATATAGCTTTTAGACAACTATCAAAAGATAATACTTTTTTATCCACTGTAGGCGGATTAACTTTAATGAATGATAATGTTCCTGGATCTAATGTTCAGCTTGCTGTTGAGGGTTATTTAATCTCAAAAGAACCAGAGCTTGCAAAAACTTATGTTATGAAAAGCTCCGACACAGATCTTATACCAGCTATTAATGAATTTGCTCCCGCTTTCAATGAAAACTTAGAAACCTTTAATAATCTAGTTGAAGTGGCTAATTATATTTATGCAGCTCAATTAAAAAACAAAGGAAAAACGACAGAAGATTTTGACGATGGCGATTGGAAAGATGCGTTCTTTTTAGCAGCGGGAGGAAACTATATTGAAAAATTTGGTTTTGATAAAAAAATGGGTGGCTTTGATGAAGATACGAGAGGCACAATGGTTCATATTCCTTCCTGGCTACCTAATGGATCTTTTGACAATGTGATTGAAAGATTTAAAGCCGATAGAGATGGTTATGAATTATTTAAAAAAGCATCGTCTAATGGAGAACTTCCTGTAGTTAATGGAGAAAAATTTTTTGTAGATGAAGTTTTTAAAGATGAAGATCCATACTTTGTAAGTGTAGGCAATGGGAAATATAAAGTTGCCATAGGAGAAAATCCTCTTGAATTTGGATCTGAGCCAAACTTTTTAATGAATAGCGATGGTGGATTTTTCATTATCAACATTAATCAAATTAGAAATGAATTAATAACAGGATTAAAATAATGAGCATTTTCTTTGATGAAGATAAAGCTTTAACTCCAGAAAGCACTACAAGTTGGGCAAAAGGATCTAAAACAGATTATTCGGAAAACTTTGATGCGATGTGGAATGCTTTTGGAAGATCTGAATTATATACATCTGAAGCTGCTAATTTATCAGAAGAATATGGTAATGCGGTTCAGCTCTTACATGAGGCGGGTCATACTGATTTTGTAAATCCATTAGATACAATGGGTGTCTTTTCTGGAGAAGGGGATGAAGAAGTTGTGGGTTATAGACAAACTGCTAAATTACCAGATCGAGAAAAAGCAGCAGCAGACTTTTGGAAAAAAGTTGCAGAGCTGCAATTAACAGATGAAAATTTAAAATTCAAATTATCAGAAGCTGGATTAGATACAAAAGAAAATATGCAAGCGACCATTGCTAAGAAGGCTCATAGTGCCTGGGAGGAGTTTGCAAAAATAAATGAAAGAGCTAGTGGAGAGTGGTATTCGGGTGGAGGTAAAACTGGAGCATTAGTAGGAGCCGCTGCCAGAGCTTTTACGGATCCTATTATGTTGGCTACCATCCCAGTTTCTTTTGGTTATTCAATACCAGCAACCTTTACTAAAGCTGCATGGAAAGTTGCTAAATACGAAATGGTTATAGGAGCTGTAGCCGAAACTATGATCCAATTAAAATCCCAACCCTACAGAGCTGAACTTGGTTTTGAAGATGCGGGTTTAGAGACAGGTTTAAAAAATATTGCAATGGTTACAGCGGCAGCTGGAGTATTATCTCCAGCATTAGTAAGTGTATTTAAAGCTTTTGGTAAAGGGATTGATGTTGGTAAAAAACATCTTTTTAAATTATCAGATGCAGATTTAAACAAGGTATCAAAAGAATTAGGAGATATTAATCCTAAATACAAAGATAAAGCTTTAGATAATTATAAATTTCCAGAAAAAGATAATCCTTTTCCAGATAATGCTGCGGGAAAAACGGAGCATAGAGAAAGATTAGATGTTGCGGTTAAATCTGTTAATGAAAATACTGCTTTAGATTTACCACCTATTAAAAATCAAATTATTTCAGATAACTTAGCTCCTCCAGCTAATATTAAACCTGGAGAATTTTTTAATATTTTAGATGCAAATGGTAATACTATTAAAACAGAAGTATTAAAAGTTAATAAAACAGGGAACTCTGTTAAAGTAAAATTAGCTGATGGAACCGAACAAGTGATTTCATTAGATCTTAAATCTAAAGATCCACAATCTAATATTAATAAAGAAACGACTAATACCAACACCCCAAGAATTGAAAAAGCTGGTTTTAATAAAAACGAAACTAAATTAGCAGAAGATATTGAGGGAGTTAAAGATTTTGATGTACCGAATGAAAAAACTTTTAGAAATCAAGCC
>VTLG01006004.1_pt1 | contig 27660 bp, 46 predicted proteins | sample 4694571 | NCBI WGS metagenome assembly VTLG01 (sample SAMN12604809, study PRJNA352737) | marine metagenome | biome: ENVO:00000447; feature: ENVO:00000209|ENVO:00000569|ENVO:01000036; material: ENVO:00002151; isolation source: viral sequences binned using virsorter ...
TGGATATGAAGGGTCTTTAGATAACTTTGAGAACTACCTAGACCAAAATCCTGAAAAGAAAAGGATGATGACTGTCTACGAAGATGCTGCAAAGCAAATGGCTAAAGGTGGTGTGGTTAAAATGCAGACAGGTGGACAAGCAGACCCAAGAGCATTAACACAACAAAACATACCTCAACAAAATACTACTCAAGGTTCGTCTATAGGAGAAGTGTCTGCTCAACAAATGTTTAATCCTGCTTTACCAACAGGTGCAACAGTAGTTCCTGTAGGAACACAAGCAACTGCTGACCAAGTTGTTGGTGGTGGACAAGTAACAGGCACTGTTGCAGTTCCCACATCTATGGCTACAACAACAATGTCTAATCAACCAACTGTGCAACAAGCCAATTTAATGGATGCTCAAAGTGTAGCAGAACAAGTTAATACTTCATTAGATACATTACAAGCTGCACAAACTGTTGAAAATGACCCAAGAGCACAGATATTAGCAGCACAACAAACTGCCTCAAGTGTAGGTAACGTATCCTCTGCTCAAGGTAATGCTATATTAATGACTAATCCTGTGCAGAGACAAATTCAAACAGGAGAACTTGTAGATTCAGTAGCTAATGCTGAAAAAGCTAAAACATTTACTGAACAAGTTCAAGCAGCAACTGCTACTGCAAGTGACCAAGCAACTGTGGCAGGACAACTTGCTACATTAACTTCAAACTTTGATGCTACTAATCCACCTGCATGGGCAGCAGGAGCAATCAGAGGTGTCCAAGCAGTCATGCAACAAAGAGGTTTAGGTGCTTCTAGCATAGCAGGTCAAGCATTAATTCAAGCTGCAATGGAATCTGCTCTTCCTATAGCTCAAGCAGATGCAAGAACTATTGCTACATTTGAAGCACAGAATTTATCTAACAGGCAACAGAGAGCAATGTTAGCTGCTCAACAAAGAGCACAATTTATTGGACAAGAGTTTGACCAATCTTTTCAAGCGAGGGTGCAGAACTCTGCAAGAATAGCAGACATAGCTAATAAAAACTTTACTGCAGAACAGCAAATAGCTTTAGAAAATAGTAGGGCAGTTAATACTATTAATTTAAATAATTTGTCTAATAGACAAGCATTAACAATGGCAGAAGCGTCAGCTTTGGCTCAAATGGATAGTGCTAATTTAAGTGCAAGGCAACAAGCTGCAGTTCAAAATGCTCAAAACTTTTTACAGACAGATATGGCTAATTTGTCTAATTTACAACAAACTAATTTATTTAAGGCACAACAAAGAACGCAGTCTTTATTCACTGACCAAGCTGCAGAAAATGCTCGTAGACAATTTAATGCTACTTCACAAAACCAAGTAGACCAATTCTTTGCTAATTTAGGAACACAAGTATCACAGTTTAATGCTACACAAGCTAATGCTCAAGCACAGTTTAATGCAGGACAGTCTAATACTGTAGAAAGATTTAATGCAGAACTTAATAACCAAAGAGACCAATTTAATGCTCAAAACCAACTTGTTATATCTCAAAATAATGCTCAATGGAGAAGGCAGATAGCTACTGCAGATACTGTGGCAGTCAATCGTGCTAATGAATTAAATGCTAGTGCTTTATTAAATATGTCTAAAGAAGCATATGATAATTTGTGGCAATATTATGCAGATACTATGGAGTGGGCATGGACAAGTGCAGAAGGTGAATTAGATAGACTTAACAAATTAGCTACTGCAAATATAAATGCAGATGCTATGACTAAATCAACAGAAATGGAAGCAGATGCAAAAGCTGCATCAGGACTAGGTAGTATGGTAGGAACTATTTTAACTGCAGGTACAGACTCATTAGTAGGCTCTTGGTTTGCTTAAAGGATAATTTAATATGGCAACTTATATTGACAATAATCGTAAATCTTGGTTTGTTATAGACAAAGAGTTAAAAAACAGAGAAACTAAACCTATAACAACAAATAAAAAAACAGGTTTGTTTAAGAAACCTGATAAAGACATGTCTAATGAAATGAATGAAGTTAGTGAATATGTATTAGCTGTAAGAAACATATTTAAAAAAAATATAGAAGGGGAAAGTAGTTAAAATGGCAGATGCTGTAGAACGTGAACTTGATTTAGATGCTCCGATAGCAGGAATGTCATTAACACATGAAGTGGGTGCTAGACCTTGGCAATCTCCACCTCAATATAATACTATTGAAGAGGCTTTAAGTTTTTACTTACCTAGAATAGGAGACCCAAATTATATAGGACAGGTTATCGGTTTACTTGAAAGTGGAACATCTTTAACTACAATAGCTGAAACAATGACTTTAGTAGGAACTATGGAAGGCAAACATAGTATTGACGTAGCAGTTTTAGTTAATCCTGTAATTGTAGAATATTTAAAAGGTATTGGTGATTTAACAGGAACTAAATATAATATAGACAACAAAGCAGAAGATATAAGCATTACACCTACTATGGTGGAAAAGGCAACGAAAGAGTTGCAAGGTGAAAAAGAAATTAGTGAAGAAGTACAAACAGAGATAGAAACTCTAGGAGAAGAAACTTTAGAAAAGGCAAAAACAGGACTAATGGCTAGAAAAAATAAACAACAAGAAGACATTGTAGAAGATGAAAATATAGAGGAAGAAATATAATATGGCATTTTTTGGTAAATTAGGCATGGCAAGAGGTCTTGCTATTGCAGGTGGAAAAGCTGCAGATATATATCGTACAGATGAAAAAGATAAAAGAAAAACTTTTATTGACCAATTAAATAAATTTGTTGATAATACTTCACCTAAAATAGCCAAAGCTACTGCAGGGCAAAGAACTATTTATAATAAAGTAAAAAAAGATTTAACTGGCATAGTGAATAACTTTTTAAAAACTAAAGATTCTAAATTAAGTAATGATGCACTATACGAAATTGCTAGTGTTATATACTCTTCTCATGGAAACAATATAAGTGATGTATATAAAGATGCAAGTGCAAGAAAAAAAGAACATGACCTAAATGTGGCTACAAATAAAGCTAGTGGTAGTTTTAGTTATTTAAATTCTTTTATTGATGAAGGTTCATTAAAAGAGATAAGAAATAACAAGTCATTAAGAACTCTTGAACAAATTGCAAACAAATATGCTAGAGAGCTATCTCCAATGCCAACATTAGATTTGAAAGCAAAGGCATCAGCATTAGGTGCATATAAGTCAAGTGCTTTTTATAAACCTGATGAAGATAAAATATATAATCAATTAATTGCTGCTACAGGTTATCAAGGACCTGATAAAGCTATAGGTGAAGGACCTAATATAAGATTTCAAGTTCAAGGTGCTACTCTAGCAGAAGAAATGGCAGCAAAACAATCAAAGCAAAATCTTCAAACATCAGAAAAGAAATTTCAGATGCTAGGTTATGAAGAAAAACTTTTAAAGAATAAAGTAGACAATATAGAAAAGATGAATGAAAAATTAGTTAATTCTATAAAAATTCAAAATTGGAGAATAGAAGATAGACCTTTAGACGTAGAGACAAAGAAAAATGAGTTAGAACAAAAGAAAGTAACTCTTGACAGAACAAAAAAAGCTCTACGAAAAGAGGAAAGAGCTATTGCTATTGGAGATTGGACATTAGACAATATTACCAAGTGGTATAAATTTAATAGAGATGATGGATATTCAGTAATCGCAACAGGATATTCAAATGGTCAATTCCTGTTTGGCAAAGACAAAGAAACAGAAATTAATAATGTAAAGCAAAATGCTTTTGCTAGTATGTTTCAAAAAATAAGAGAGGCTGAAGGAGAAGGCGAAGATGGAGAGAAACGTCTTTTCACAGAAACAATACTAGGGAATCCTGATATAGTTGCAAATCTTAATGTAATAGCAAAAAATATAAAGCCTATAGACCCTGCAGGTGCTACACAAGAGTTTGGAAAAATTTATATGGCTAAAACAGGACCTAGAGCAAATCAACCATATATATATTTAGGTCTTGGTGGTGAATTTGATACATTAAGATTATTACCATAGGGATATAATTTAGTGTCCTTAGAAAATTTTTCAAAAGAAGAAATACAAGAAGATTTTAACAGACCCCCTGCTATCCCACCTAATATTGCAGTATCTGAAACAGAAAAAGTTGAAGCATCTGTTGATGAATCTAAATTACTTTCCAAACAAGACTTAATAAATGACATACAATATCAACAAGACTACCTTCAATGGAGAGAAGATAGAGTTGGTACTAAAAAAACTGTTGGTGCTAGTTATGTAGCTATACCTTTTTTAAAGCAAGAGTTAACTGCAGAAAATATAGTTGACGATGCTATAGATACGTTCCGATTTGACACTTCTAATGAAATAAATGCAGCACAAGCAATAGATTTTTTACAATCAACAGTTACAAAAGAAAAGGAAGCTGTAGAAAATTATAATAATGCTACAACTGATGCTGACAGAAAAAAGTATCAAGCACAAGCTACAAAATTTGCAGAGCAAAGAGCAAGAGCTGCTAGAATTTACAAAAAAACAAATCGTCTTGCTGGTATATTTAATAGTAAAAGATATGAAGGTCAATCTTTAACGGATAATATACTTGATGCAGTTGATGCTGTAGGTGGTCATTTAGCTGCTAATGTATCCTCTCCTTTATTTGTACTTTCTTTAGGCATAGGTAAAGAAGTAGTTAAATATACAGGCACAAAACTAGCAGGTAAAACTGTTGCTCAATATCTTATTGGTATAGCTTCTACTGCTAGTATAGATATGGCTCAAGCAGGTATAGTAGACCACGTAGTGCAAGGTGCAGAAATAGAAATGGGCATTAGAGATGGTTACGATACAGCTAGAACATTGACAGCTATGGGAACTTCAGCTTTTATATCAGGCACTTTAAATGCGTATTCAGTTAGAAACATGTTAAAATCTCCTAGTATGGAGAGTATATCTAAAAATATAAGAGAGGCAGTACAAAAGGTTCAAGATGGTCAAATGGCTAATGCCAAAGCTAAAATAGCATCTAACAAAGACCTCAGTAGTTTTTTTGAGAAAAACTTTTTAGAAGATTTACAGGTAGCATATGGAAAAGATGCAGTTATAAAAAATGCAGATGGAACTTTAAAAGAATTTAATGAAGAAGCTATAAAGGAGTTTGGTAGAAAAAAAATAAAAGAACTAGCAAAAGGTAAGTTGAGTCCTAAAAATGAAGTAATAGAACCTGCTATGAATAAGAATATGTATACTAGATTCATAGGTGCAGCAACAGAAATATTTGAAATAGCACAAAAGGACATATCAGCTATAGTTGAAAAAGATGTTCCACTTGAAAGTTTAGTAAGAACACAAAAATTATTAAATCCAAAATTAAAAAAAGGGGAAAAAATAAGTTCTAGAATATTTGAAATATTAACAGATAAAAATATAAAAAAAGATTTACCCTATGAAATACTTGGTAAATATGGGGTTACTGCTAACGATATGTCTGCTATGCTATTAGCACAAAGTAGTGAATATGCAAAAGGACTAGCAGCATTATCTGTGGCTAGAACTAAATTAAGTAGAGCTAATAGAAAAGTTACTGCAGAGGAAGCTGCCGAAGAAGCTGCAGAAGTAGCAGTTAAAAATAAGTTTGATGAAACATGGTTAAGACTAGAAAATGCACGTAGAGCTGCTCTTGTTTCAGGTGTTGCTACTGCTATGAGAAATGGATTGGCTCAAGTGCCTAGAGTAGGAATAGATACTTTAATATATGGACTTGAAAGTGCAATGGACCCAACAAAAACTTTTTCAAGAAAAGCTACTATGGCTCAAATGAAATATACATTTTTTGATAATTCAGAAGCTGCAGTTATATCTGACTTTTTACTTGATAATTTTAGTGAAGCTAAAAGAAGAATGTGGAGTCAATATAGTGAAGTAAAACAAAGAGTAGGAAAAAGAAACCCTAACCAAGAGGTTTTATCCAACACAGATGTAGACAATTTAGGAAAACCTAAATTTCTTCAAAAGGAAAAATATAGTCCTATAAGTATATATGAAGGTGCTATTCATCACTTTAACATATTTAATAGATTCCAAGAGTCTTTGTTTAGAAGAGGTGGCTTCATGGCTTCCATTGAAAGACAATTAGTTAATCAAGGAAAAGATTTAGATGAAGTATTAACAGCAGGAACTTTTGTAAGAGATATAGATGAAAAAATGATGGCAAAAGCAGTTGACGATGCATTGGAATTTTCATTTGCTGCTCAACCTGAATTTGCACCATTTGCTGTTATAAATAATTTAATTACAAAATCTAGAGTCGGTACACTTCTTATACCTTTTCCTAGATTTATGATGAAAGCTATGGAAATGTCATACAACTATAGTGTATTTGGAGCAGCAACAGGTTTAACAAGAGTAATAACTAGAGGACTTGCTGTAGGAAGTAATAAAACTTTTAAAGAGAGAATGAAATCTCTTAGCACTAAAGGAGATTCATTTGGAAGATTCTTTGGTACAGGGAAAAATGCAGGAACAAAGGCATATAAACAATTAGCACAAGGTATTGTAGGAACTTCTATTTTAATGCCTCTAGGATATTTGTTACGTGACCCTGAAAATGATGTAGCAGGTTCAGAATGGTATAAGTTAAAAGATGGTATGGGTAATGAATTTGATGCAAGAGTTTATGGACCTATAATAACTCCTTACTTATTAATGGGAGAAATAATGCACAGGATGCAGAGAGGGTTACCTTGGACTGATGCTTCAGAAATATTAGAAGGTGTAACAGGTGCAAACTTTAGAAGTTTTTATAGTATAGATAAAACAGGTGCAGAATTAATTCGTTATTTTCAATCAGGACAAGATGATGATTTAGCAAAATCTATGGCAGCAGTTGGAAGAATATTAGGTGAAGCATCTTCAGGTTATTTACAACCATTTTATCAATTTGGAGATTTAAGAGCAGAGGCAGATAGAAAAAGAGATTACAAAGAAAACCCTGTTTATGAAGATGGAATGGATGCTTTTCTACAAGAATTTAGCTTACCTTTTAAACGAAGAATAGATGCATTTGTGGATAACCCTGAAATTCCTTATAGTGCATCTCCAGTGGATGCTAGAATACCTGAAAGAATTTTACCTTTTATGAAAGTAATATTTGGTGCAACTTTAAATAGAGTTCCACCTGACTATATAGCTAAACTAGGACAATTAGGTTTTGGTTATAAAGATTTTATGGCTAAATCAGCTTTTCCTGAAGTAAATAGAGTAGCTAACAAATTAACTGCAGAAGGTATGCAAGAACAAATGCCTACTCTTTTACATAATCTATTTGAAGTTGAAAAAATGAAAGACAATGAGGCTATAGGAATTATACAAGGTTTTGTATCAAGTTTGAAACAAGACACTTTTGCTGAAGCAAGAGCAATAAAAGAAGATGATAATCAATTATTAACTGCTTTAATGAAATATAAAAGATTACCTGTTCGTAATAGAGTGTCTGCAAAAGCTAAATGGAAAAAGGCAAATCCTGATAGAGAAATAGACATGAATAATTACGAAATTGTAACTGCTTTATTTCTATTCGGTAGACAGGATAGTGAAAGGGGAAAAGCCTTTAGAACAATGCCTAATAATCCATTTCGTATGCCTATTAAGTAGCCAAATATCTTAATATACCCATTGCAAGTGCAACACTAGCTACCCCATTAAGCATTAACAATGCTCTATCATGCCAAAGATAAGCCATACAAGCTAACATTCCTGTGCCTATAAATGATGCACACAAATCATAAAAGGGAAACACCCCTACTGCTCTACATGTTATCCCTGACATAATAAACATTGACCCTACCCATTTCAAATACCACGATAAGTCATGGACAGGTGTAACTTTATTAACGAGTGTCTCCTGACCCTTGTAACTTTCCTCGTTGCTTTCTTCCATATAACTTCTCTAAATTATTATCCATTATCTTGCCAAGACTGACATTCATTTCTGTTGCTAACATAGCACAATACCACAACACATCTCCTATTTCAGAGGCTACATCGTGGCTTGTGCCATCTCGTATCTTCTTCTTAACCTTACCTGCTACCTCTCCTGCCTCACTTACAAGACCTAAAGCAAGATATGCCAACGCATCCTTTTTAGGATATATGGCAGTAGATTTTGCTCCCTCTTGATACTTTTCTGCAGTTATAGTGCTTTTATTTTTAGCTTCCATAAACTTCTTGGCTTCTTCCTCTAGCTTCATGTCTTTTTACTTTCTCTAGTTGCTTGTAGTAAGCAAAGTTATAGCCTCTCTGCCACTCCCTATGTTGCATAGTATTAGAATTATAGGGATTTTCTGTAGCTATAATCTTTATGCCATCAACACTTTTAATATATTGCTTACCTCTAAATGCATTTACTCCTCTTTCAAATTGAATGCGAAGAGGTGCATCATATTTACTTAGATTCGGATTTCTTTTCTTTTGTTTCAACTTTTTCATCATCTTTTTTCCTTTCAAAATATTTTAATATCATGTTAAGTTTATCATCTGCTACTGATACTTTTTCTAGCTCTGCATCAATGGCTTGTTGAATGTCTTGATGTTCTCCAATACCTACTGACCTAGTTAAAAGTATTTCCACATTTGATATGTGTTTATTTATCATCCCCACGTAATAGGATTTAGATGCTGCTAATAACATATCTCTCATATTTACTCTCCTTTTCTTTAAGTTAACTTGCTTCAATGTCAACAATTTCACATACACCTGCAGTACAGGCTAGTTCCTTACTTCCACTTGTAGTGTCTTCCTTTTCAAAGTCTTGCAACTTGCTCCAATCTATAGCAGGTGGCATTTCTTTTGTCAAGGCATTATATTCTTTTTCATTTATGTCTTGGTAAGGTGCTTGTTTATAAGTGTGTTCACTAAAAGGCAAGAAAGATATACCTGAAATCTCATCAAAGTTTTCATATACCCATGCTCCTACACTCATCCATTCATTTTCTTTTACTGATACAGTAATGGAAGGCTTGTGTTCACACCAATGTTTTTGGTAAAGTAACCAAAAATCTAGTTGCTCAATAGCAGTCATGTCAGTTCTAGTAATAGCATTTGCAGGTGATTTCATAGGAAAACTAAACACAGTTGTGCTATCAGGCTTCATAACATCAGGCTCTGCAGGTATTCCTGCTTCTTTCATAAATTGTGTGATAGGGTCTTTATTATCTCCTCTTACAGTTCTAATATAAAATTTATTATGCCTTGCATGAATACCACTAGCACTATCTACTAATTGTGATACAGTTCCTGATGGCTTTACACAAGTAATTGCAGTGGATTGTGGTATGCCTAAATCTTGGGCAATTTTTAAATTAGTATCTACTGCTACTTTTTTTAATTGTTCAAGTGTATCAAACAAACCAACTTCATTAGGAGATAACATAGGACAGTCAAGAATACCTGTAAGTGATACTCCTAACAATCTTTCTTCTTCTGTGTTATCTTTCCATATTTTACGTAAATATTTAAACTCTGTAAGAGTAGCTTGAAATGTGCCAAGTATTGTAGCCATTCTAACTTTTTCTTTTAAAGAATTTAGATTATCTGTTTCACGTGCAACAACTTCAGTTAAATTACAAAACTGATATGGTCGTAATATTATTTCACTACAAGGATTACACCCAAAGAAATAATTATCATCTCGTCTACCATTTTCTGCTACTTTATTTTTAGCAGACTTACGATTAAAGATACCACGTTCTCCTGATTTAGATTCATATAGAGATGTCCATTCTCTCATAAATGTTCCCATTTCAGGTTTACCTTTAAATGCTACAGAGTTATTAGCTAAAGCTCTTTGCCCTTCATTCTCCCACCATTGACCTGACTTTGCGTGTCGCATTTGGTCATCTCCAAGATTAGATAAGGATATAAGAGCAGAACGTCTAACTCCACCAACAACGACTACTTCGCCTATCTTGCACATAATATCGTGGCATTCAATAGGAAATAGTCTTCTATTCTTTGCATTTTCAAATTTCTCTACACAAAAGTCAAACAATTCTTCTAATGGTGCAGGACCACTTGCTCTACCACCAAAAGTTTTAAGTCTAGCACCTGCAGGTCTAACCTGTGAAGTATCCCACTTGGGTATCTGTCCAACATATAACATAGCTATTAATTCACGCAATGCTTTACACCAACCTGTTCTGCTATCTGCAACTGTGATGATAGTAGTGCTTTCTTCAAAATGTTCATTTACTATAGGTAGTTTATCTACATTCTCTCGTTCAACAGAAAAGCCTACTCCTGTGCCATTCATAAGTATATACATACACTCGTCAAAAGAACGAGGACTATCTACAGGTATGTAACTGCAATTATAACCTGCTACATGACACCTGTCTAATGCCTCTCCTGAAGTCATTAAAGCTCTCATACTAGGCATAACACCCAATGACATTATGTAATTTTTAAGATTTTCCTTTAATGCTTTTGTTAATACATAGTTATGTTTTTTATTTAAATGCTCTGTCATATAGGTAAAATACCTATCTACAGTTTCTGCCCATGTCTCTCTTCTCTGCTCATCTTCTTTCCATCTTGCATAGCGAGACAATGCTATAAAATTTTGATAATCTGTTGGTAAATAATTATTAATCATAAGTCTTTTCTCCTATTAATACTTTTATATGCTTTAATGCAAAGCCATCTACTTCATGAATTAAATCACTTAAATAATCTTTAACTTCTTCGTCTATTCTTTCATCTGATGGCATCGGATATACTTCTTCATCCACAGATAGTGTTAGCATTACTTTAACTTTCATTGTTCTCTAACACGTCTATCAACTCATTAAGATACCACTGTGCTTTTTTTAAATCTTCTACACCATTCTTGTATCTGTATCTCCATAGATACTTCATAATGTTACCTTGTAAATAATATTCAAATCCATTGTCTGTCATAGCTTTAATGGCTTCAATGGTTTCTATACCTGCTTTATTATAATGAGGTGGATGATTAACCATATCCTCTTTACCTTTTCCTGTAAAATATTTAGGAGCTTTCTCGTCTCCTTTCTTTTGTATTTCTGCAGAAATCTTTTTAATCTTATCTCTTATCATATCTCTATACCTCATTCTAATTATTTTTGTTAAAATTAACTTTAATTATATTACCTAATACAGTTTTGTCAACTCCATTAGAACTTTTTTTATTGTCATCGTTACTTGTTTCAGGAGTATGTAAAAAGTTATATACCCTATCTCTTAATTTAGGGTCTTCTTCTATTAAAGTCAATGCTGCACATGCCATTTGACATACTTGTTCTAAAGCAAAAAAACTATCGTCTGTTATATTAGTCTTCCTAGCATTTATTGCTAATTGATAAACCCCCTTCCATTCTCCTTCATCATCAATGTCAGGTATAACCTCAACAAAAAATTGATTTCCTTTATTGTCAAATTTTATCATATGCTTCTCCTTATTTTTTTGCCTGAAAATTTTATAAATTCAGGATGTTTATTTTTTCCTCTTTCTTTTAACCAAGGCTCTGGTATAATTCTGTTATGATATTTAAATTTATATTTCTCACACCATTGTCCATATGTAGACTTTGCACCCTTTTGTAGTTTAGCATTACTATTAGTAAACACAAATCTAATATCTAATTTTGGATGTTGCCTTTGTATTGCTAAATGTTTTTTTCTATCAGATGCAGTAAATCTGCCTTTTGTTTCTATTATAATACCATTATTTAATATAAAGTCAGGAGTATAGGTGCGATAACTTAAATCTTCCCATTCAATCTTGATACTTTCATAGGAGTATTTATATTTTAAATCATCAAGATAGACAGATAGTTTTTGTTCTAAACCACTCCTATACCCCTGCTTTAATGCTACTCTAATTGCACTATAAGGTGTCACTAGATTAGTCTTCTCCAACCTGTAAAAGGATTGAACTCATAAGAATCTTGAGAATAACTAACACCAAGAGCTTTCATCTCTTCTTTAACTGCTTCATCTGCTAGTTTCTTGGCTTCCATAGCTTCTCTCAAACCTTTCGTTCTCATTTCACGAAGAGTTTTTTTAGCCTCTGCCAATTCCTTCTCCATATTAGTAATATCCTTTTGCAAGTCTTCAATTTTTTTTGAATCAGACATTATTTCTCCTTCCATATTTTTTCTGCCTCATCTTTTATTTTGCCATTCCACATCCATGAATCAAAGTTAGGATAGACAAGAGAGGCTAACTCATGCTTATCATTACTGATAGACAAAAATTTCTGTATACTAAAAGCCACTTGTTTAAGTTGTTTCTTGTAAACAGATAAATTTTTAAGTGTAAACTTTTTATGCTCTTTAGGTGTAGCAAAAAATAAGTCTACACTATTGTTTGGATATGCCATAGAGTATAATGCCATTTGTCTTTTCTGTGCTTCGGTTGGTTTGTATGGCATTCTAGTTGATGTTTTTAAATCAACTATTTTATCTTTAAATCTAAAGTCAATATATCCTATAACAGGAACAGGCATATCATCAAATGGCACTTCAACCTTTTCTTGATATTCTTCTAAATTTTTATAGTTAAAGTTTTTATCAATAACTTCACCAAATTTCTTTAGTGAGTTTCTTTCCTTTTCTACTTTAGCATCGCCTAAATCAATCATAGATTCTGTGCACATAGTCATAAATTTCATCTCTAATAGATTAAAATCAAATGTTCCTGTTTCATACTTATTAGCTAAAACAGATTCTTGCACAATACCTCTTACTGCACCTGCACCACTACCTGATTTAATCTTAAAAAGATACCTAGCTACCCACATAGGCATATCGCTTATGTAGGTATTTATACTGCTAGGTGACAAATAATTAATATTATGTGCCTTAAAGGGATTATTGCTTTTCATTAGTCTCTAATTCTACATCAATGAATTGCTCAACAGTTTTTGCATCATCACCTGATATAGTGCCTTGCTTTTCTGCTACCTTTTCATCCCATTTTGCTACAATACCATCATTGTGGCTTTTTACCCAATCTAAAAAATCGCCAAACATCTTATGGTCTTCTTCATTTATCTCAATCTTGCTAGTTAAATCAAGATTAATATTAGAAGTGTAATAAGTGCTTCCATTACTAGATTTTTGACCTTCTGCTTCTCCTAAATTAATATTATGTTGCAGAGGCAATCTTTCCATTTTAGAAAATTTAGAAAATACATTTCCTAATGCTTTATAATCCGTATTATTCTTAACTTCCCATAGAACAGGATAAACAGGTAAATCTTTAACTATACTTCCATCAATAGCTTTTATAGGCTCTATTAACTCAACAGTTCCAAAGACAACCCTATATCTATCCACTGCCTTAATAGCATTTCTAGTTTCTTCAGGCAATGATTGAAAGTCCTTTACAAAACCTGCAGGTTTACCACAATTAAAAGTTCCTGCATCATCTTTCAAATCTATATTTAGTGTATCTGCTAAAATAGAGTTATGATAAGTTCCCTTTTTTTCGCCTTCTTTGCGATTCTTATTGGGATTAGGTGTCCATCTCTTATACATAAATCTCTGCAGAAAAGGTCTAAACTTAACTTTTTTTGCAAAATAAAATGTAGAGGGTTCTCCTACTACTTCTAATCTATAAGACCCACCATTTACCAAGACTTTCTCTGAACCCAATATGGTTTCATGCCACAGTCTAAAACGATTTAATAGATTCGTTTTCTTATCATTGCTCAATGTAGGCAAACCCATTGCCTTTGCCATTGATGCAAAATTTTCAGTATTTATAGTCGCTACTTCTGTATTCATATATTTTCTCCTTTCAAAAGTATTCAAGTTATATCACACAACGTCTTTAGTGTCAAGCCAATTATCCCCCATTTTTGCTTCTAATAATAAAGGAACATTAAAGTTTAACATAAATTGTTTGTTGACTATGCCTAGTAAAGAATTATTAATGTTACGAATAATATCAAGAACATTATGTATCTCCAATGGGTGTATATCAATAACAATAGAGTCATGCACTGTGTTTACCACACATGATTGGTATTTGTCAAGTGCTTCAATAATATGTAGTAAAATTAGAGGAACTATATCTGCAGTAGCAAAAGATTGAACAGGATAATTTTTTATTTGTGTAAAATGAGATACAGTTCCATTAGACCTTCTCTCCACATCAGGAAAAGCAAATTGCCTACCTGATGGTGTAGTTATCATACCTGTTTCTAGAGCTTCTTTAGCCAATCTGGAATGCCATAGTGCGATGCCTTCGTATTTTTTCGTGAATTGTTTGTAATATGTAGCTTCAGCATTCGTTCTCCCAAATCCTGTTGCTCCATAGAGGGGTGCAAAGGTATGAGCTTTCGCTTCTTGCCTATTCGTTTTCTGACCTGCATCACTAATAACACTAGCAGTATAACTATGCACATCAAATCCATTTTTAATCTCCTCTATTGCTACTTTATCCTGTGATAAATATGCTGCAGTTCTAAACTCTAATTGAGCAAAGTCTGCCTCTAATATTTTACCACCTTCCCATCGTGAAACAAACACTTTCTTTACAGGAAATGTGCCACCCCTAGGCATATTCTGCATATTAGGGTCTGCTCCACTAAATCTTCCTGTTGCAGTTCTATGTTGTAATAATCTAACATGAAGCATACCATCAGGTTTAATATGTGCATTGATACCCTCAATAAAAGAGGATAAATATGTTTCTAATGCAGATAACCTCTGTATATCAGTTAAAAAGTTTACTGCGTTAGTCATATTATTTTTGTTTGCCACACTTCTTATTGTATCTAAATATGTTTTATTTATGGTAAACCCATGAGCACTAATCCATTTAGAAGCAGGTGCAGAGAATCTCAACCCTGCTACTTCATTCGTATTATTAAATAAGTATCCATGTGTCTCACATGTAACACATCTATTAGGTTTAGAATATAAACTGCCATCTTTTTTAACCTTTCTAATATAACCTTCCCCATTACAAGTTACACATTTTACTGCTTTAGTTTTGTATACAATATCAGAATATTCTTTAACTTTATCTTTATAGTCCTGTTTATTCATATAAGGTGTAAAATTATTTGCCCACATAGATTTATCTTTAGGTTTTCTACTATAAATTACCCAAGACATTTGTTCAGGACTACTTAAATTAATAGGTGTATCTCCCATTAAATTTTTAACTTGTTCTTTTAATCTTTTCTCAACTTCTATCTTTTCATTCTCAAATTCATCACGAACCTCTTGTAACTTATTCTTATCCACTGCAAATCCTTTGCAATATATCTTTGCTAAAGCAATGGACACTCTATTAGTTAGTAATACAGATTCAAATAAACTGTGATACTCTGTAGTATTTAATTTCCTATACAATACATCTGATAATTGTTGTGTAGCTTTTAAATCTGCTAATAAATATTCAGATAACTCATCTCTAGGTATTTCATCTACACCCATGCCTTTAGCAAAATACTCTTTAAGTGTATCTTGTTTTTTAGTTTCTAAATCATATCTTTCTGCACAAGCCTCTAAAGAAGATGCTTTCTTAACACCTCTTTGCATAACATATTCAACAAGCATAGTATCAAACACCACACCATCATATTTAAATCCACATTCCCATAACCACATTAAATCATATGCAATGTTGTGTCCTATGAGGACTGTAGCTTTATCCAATAAGTCTTGTATTTGAGTATGCACTACACTGCCATCATCCATATTAAACAGATGATGTTGTCCATTATCTTGAAGACAACCCACCATAACCAATTTATTAGTTGGCTCAAATGGGTCAAGGTGCATCTTGCCATCTTTCTTTATCGTTGTATTTTCTACATCAATCGTTAGTTTCATTTAATTTTTCCTTATGTTTCTTTAAATATATAACTGCTCTTTCTATAATTGTCAAGTCATCAGAAAATCCACCTAAACCTGTGTTGCATTTATGACACACCCAACCTCTAAAAGTATTTGTATCATGGCAATGGTCAAGCACCCAATTTTGTAATCTAGTCTGCCCATGTTTACCTAACTCTTCTAATGTCCTATCACAAATAGCACAAGAGTAATCTTTATCAGGATATTGATTTTCTTTACGTAATTTATTTAATACTTCTTTATGTCCTTTTCTGCATGACCTACAAGTTCTCTTTATCTCTCCTGCTTTCATAACAGAGTAATGAGTGATAGGTTGTCTTATATTACATTTTATGCAGACAACCCCATCAACAAATGGATTTTCTTTTTGAGGAAGTTCCTTAAATAAATTAAATTGCGTCATACCTCATACCTTCCTACTCTATAATTAAGATTACAATGAACAACACCATGCCATCCTGTAAGTTTATTCTTTACCACATTTAAATGCCTTTGTAAATCTTCTTCTGTCTCATCTTGTCGTGGTGGGTTCTTTGCAATTAAAATCATAAGGTCTGCTTCTGCTGCTTTACCTGTCCTACTGCCTTCCATCATGCTTTGATTAAGTAATACCTTACCCTCTGCATCTGCAGATAATTGCGACATATAAAACATAGCACACTTATGCTCTTTAGCAATCATACGAGCATGAACTGCATTAGCTTTTAATGCCTCATCAGTTCTAGCAAAGCCACCTGTTCGTGCAAACTTATCTCCCATGTCTAATATAACTATATCAGGTTTGTATGATTTACACACACTCTCCACCCATGACATGTCTCTACCTGTAGCATCTTTAATCTTTATGTTATCTTTTACAGAGGCATACAAGTCTCTAGCTTTACTAGGATTAGCTTTTATCTCTCTCATGGTCATGCCTGTTGATGCAGTAAGGTATCTTGCACCAACTCTGTGACTGCCTTCTTCATTACACAATATAATGCAGTTAGCACCTTGTTGTGCCAATCCATTTGGTCCTGCCAATAAACTAGCATGAAAAGATGTCTTACCTGTGTTAGGTCTAGCACCTATCTCAATAAGATGTCCTGAATTAATGCCCTCTACTTGCCTAGTAAGAGCAGGAACATTGAAAGACCAACGTGCCTCTAAATCATTTTTAGCTAATAATGTTTCTATCTCCATATCATCCCACTCCACATTTAAATTAGGTGTAAAATCATCTCCATACATTTCAAGTATATTGCGTATTGGTTCTAAACTTGAATGAGAACCATTAACATAATCAAATCCTATGTTAGCAATATCTTCTCCAACAATTTGTTGAAATAATTTTGATAAGACTTCTTGTGCTACATCCTCACCCATAGGTTGTTCATTTTTAATCTTTGTAAATAAAGAACTATAGGCTTGTTTTTGAGCAGTAGTCATAGATGGATTATTGGACATAAACAATGCCTCAATCTCATCAGGTGTAACACTACGTTCATATCTACTCATAGCAGAATCTATAGACTGCTTTATCTTTCTTATGTCCTTACTGAATAGTCTATCAGGACATTTTGCTCCACGATGGTCATCATAAAATGATTTATCCATCAGGCTTCGTATTAATGCTAATTCCATAACTGTGTCTCCTTTGGGGTTAATTGTTTCAATTTTAAAATATCTTCCTTTCTTCTATATTTAATGTCATCTTTTAAATTTAGTATTCTTACATCTTTAATGTAGGAACGTAACTCTTTAGCAAATGATAATGTTTTAGGTAGGGCATCAGGGTCAAGTGCTATGATAGTAGTTGAGAATTGCGACAAGAATTGTTTATGTGAATCCGACAATGATGTTCCCAACACAGCTACCCCAACATAAACATCACTACCTACAACTCCTGCACTTATACAATCCTCAACCACGATTGCAATACTACCACAACCAAAAGAAAAAGGCAAGTCCGATTTACCATACCTTTTCCATTTAGGTCTTTTATGTAGGATAGACCTACCTGTAGCATCTACAATTCTGCCTTTGGATTTAATAGGAAATACAACTCTGTGTTCTTTTACATCATAATATAAATCTAATGCATTAGGGTCAATTTCCCATTGATTACACCAATTAGTAACTTCATTTCTGCCTACATGTGAAACCACATATTCAGGCAAAGAAAAGGTATCTTGTTGATTTAATTCATTTTTTTGTTGGATAGAACGTATGTCATCTACAGATAAACGAATACGAGCACTACCTCTTATGCTACAAGATGCCTTGTAACAATTCCACAACAGAGAACCCATGTTATTAGTTACAGAAAATGTTTTATAAGATTTACACAAAGGACAATTAAGTCTTCGTGATTCTCCATTCTCTACATTTAATTGTTCTACATATTCATGTATATTAAACATAATATAATATTACCTTTCCTTGTCGGCATATACCATGCTTATATCATGGTTTTTATTTTCTGTCAAACTTTTTCTTTGTTGCCATGCTAAATTAGCACTAGCAAAGGTATTCTTCATGTAAGGTTTAACAGATTGTGGGTTAGCATGACCTGTAACTGACATAATGTTTCCCATAGATACTCCTGCATCTACCATTTCAACTGTTCCTGTTCTTCTCAAGTCACTCAATCGTAGCTCATTAGAGAGTCCTGCAGAGGTCATAATCTTTCTAGCTATGATTGGTAGTTTAGTAAGCGAATAAGGCTTGTATGAGCCTTTAAATGGTCTTGGGCGAGGCACTACATACTTCTGAAACCCATAGTCTTCTTTTTGTTGTATTAACATCTCACATAACTCATCTGATATGGGTAAAAATACCTCTGCTCTTCTCTTTGATTGTTCAATGTGCATACGTTTCTCATCTAAATCTAAACTAGACCATTCAAGTAATCTCATGTCACCTATTCTTTGACACCATTCATATGCCATTTGAGCAATCAATCCTATATTCCTAGTCTTAAAATCAGAGTAAGCAATATCAAGAAACCTGATAATGTCCTCTTTTGTCCAAACAACTTTTCTATTTGCAACGACACGTTTTTTGATATTGCTAAATGGATTCATTACACAATGTTCCATGTTTATTCCATAATTAAGCAACACTCTAATGACAGACATCAAGTGATTAGCAAATGACACACCTCTCTCACACCATTTATTATACGACAACTTTGCAAGTTTGGTGGTTAAGTTAGACAATTTATAACTGCCTAACTCTTTACCATCAACCACACATGTTGAAGAAACTATGCCTAAAAAGTATTTATATTGTGCTTTAGTTTCTTCTCGTAAGTTATTGTATTCAAAGGATAAATAGTATTCCTTGAGTAAGTCTTGAACTTTCATTATGCTGCCACTAAAGATTTAAATTCAGGTGAAGAAACCCATTTCGCAACTTCCTGTTCTCTTCTCCACATAGTTTCTGCTTTTGTATCAAAACCTGTGTTGCGAATATTAAAACCATTTCTCTCATCTGCATATGATGCATAGTTAGTGAATGCAGAGTATAAAGCAAAAACATTTTTACCTCTCTTTGCTATCTCTTGACATGCTAACTCATACATTTTTTTAGACACCTTTTCTGATTTAATAATGCTATCAAGTAAAGTCTTTCCATCTACATTGAGTGGTGTATCTGCCCACTTCTGCATCATCTGACAACGAATATCAAAGTTAGTTTTAGCATCTCTTACTTCTTGTAGTAACCTCTCTAAAACAAGACCACTTGTATTCTTTCTTTTGATTGCATCATACTCTCCACCAATCTGTCCATTCGTGCAGAAGGTATCAATAGCACCAAAATAAACTTGGTTAGAACATGAGCCATCTATACCATGCAGAGCAATGATTCTTTCATTAATCTCTGTCTGATGTCTAGGTGTAACAATCTTATGCTTTACGTTAGGTAATGTAATATCTATTAAAGCAAAAGCCGAGTTACGAGCAGTAGATATTCTAACTTTAGCACCATCAAGGTGGTGAGGCAATCTATTCTCTTGTATAACCTTTTTAATACCATTGAAGTAATCAATATGGTTAATAGATTTAAATTTATCGCCAACAATACCTAGATAATCTCCTGTTACAGAGTTCCTTACGTATCGTTTACCTGCAAATTTAGTAGGCTCGTATTTTACTTTGAAGTCTAGGTTAGTTCCCTCTAATTCAAAGAGGTTAGTTGTGTATGTATCTAATGGCATTTTTATTTCCTTTCATAAAATGTGTCATAACTTATGACATTTGGTTAAGTGATACTTTGTTATATAACAACTAGGAAGACTTGTCAAGGGTAGATTTATGTTTAGCCTTCCTAGTATAAGAACCCTTGCCCTTTTTAGGTGGCACAACATATGTCTGTGACCTTCTTCTAAAAAGAGCCAAAGCTCTAGCTATTGGATTTATTCTTCTTATCATAATTTACTCCTTTAATAAGTTTCATTTATAATAGTGAAAAAGATTGCTAGTGCAAAAAACACTAGCATAATCTTATCGTAATCATCAGGTCTCATTACGAGACCACGATGGCTATGTATATACATAGTCCAATGATTATTAACTTGCCATAGTCTAAATCAAAAGGTGTTCCCTCTCCATATTTATCTTGATGTAAGTTAAACATTTCAATTATTTTATGTATCATTTTTTACTCCTTTCTTTATTTTTTCTAGTTCAATTCGTTCTAGAATATTCCTTTGTAGCATATACTCTGCAACTTTAACTACATATTCAAGGTGTTCTTGAAACTCATCACTCTGTAAATACTCTTTTACTTCGTGCTTAATTAATTTCTGCAAAGCATCTGCTACTTCCTTATTTAAGATGTTTGTCATAATAAGGTTTTAGGTCTTCATTAGAATATATTTCAACCTCTTGATTATTTTGCTTGACAATCTTAAAGTCACTAACAAATATATCCCTCTTATCATCTTCCCCTACTTTGTATGGGATAAAGATGTTCAGTCTAGCATCTTTATTGCATTTCTGCAACTGCTTAATTAGTTCATGCACTCTCATTAGCATCTCCTATAAATAAAAAGCCACCATCATTACCTTCAGGGTCACGACTAACCTCTATTTTAATATCTCTATAATTTGGTGCAGTTAAAAGAAAGGCAGGAAACCCATCATCTCCCTCGCCTAAATATTTCTTTATCTTATACCCCTCAAGTTGAGAGTAGTATTCATTCATTCTTTCATTAGTCATTATTTATTCCTTTCAATATATGTGCTATGACATCTACAGTCCAACCATTCCCAATCATCTTGTATCTTTGAGTCTTGGAAACACCTTCTGTGTAGTTGTCAGGCAGGGTTTGTAATCTCTCACACTCAACAGGTGTAAGTTTTCTCCATGTCATACCTTCTACCACAACATTATCCTTTTGTAAAGTAGTAAGGCAATTTGTCTTGTCATCACTTCGTATCTCTACTTGTGGTGTCAAGGGCAAATCCATTTGGTAATCTTTGCGAACTCCTTGTTCATCTAATCTACGATTGACAATCCTACCACCCTTTGCAGAGTAGGTAGCAACCTTTGGTTCTCTATTGCCACCTTGCATAGTAAGTAGGGTAGGTGCTTTGCCTTCCATATGATAGACTTCTTTCGTTGCTCTGTAATTGTAGTGAGCATATTCTTCTGCCATACCTACAGGTATCAGTCTGTCTACCAATGTCATGCCATTGTTACCTGCACCCTTATACATTGATGCAGTAGTGCATAGAGATTTCTGCAAGGGATTCTTATGATGCCTAGCATTCCTTTCATTGATAGGAACAGGTGGCTCATTGTGGTCTGTCTGTAGTATATCTTTCAAGACTAAACCTTTATCCTTGATGTCCATATCAACAGGTATGTTTGTCCAATATAATCGTCTACGATTCTGTGCAGAAAATAAACTAGAGTTTATCTCTATTGGCTCTACTCCCATATACTTTGTAATGACATCTTGAAACTCTTGTTTCATCTTAACATTCTCAAGTAAGAAATACTTGGGTTGTAGTAAATCTTTTGCTCTAACAAACTCAAAGAATAGTTTGCTACGAGGGTCATCAAATGCAAGTTGTCCACCTGCAAAGGAAAATCCTTGACAAGGACTACCACCCATGAGCAAGTCAATACTACCCTCTCTGTAGTTGGGTATTTTCATGTCTTGCACATCTCCTAACTGCATTGTATTAGGAAAGTTTTTCTGTGCTACCTGTATAGCATACTTGTCTATCTCACAGGCATAGTAGTTATCTACCTTGATACCTGCTCGTTGCAAGGCAAGTTGTCCACAGGACATTCCATCAAATAAACTTAATACATTCATTCACTATTCTCCTCTATTTTAAGTTCGCCATACAAGTAAACACCATAGTCATAACCTTGTTTGTAGTAATGACTACCTTGCTTTTCATCTCGTTCTCCATGTAGCAATCCATCTGCTACACCATCTTTAAATGCCTTGAGAACATTGTGATTCACTTGTCTTGATAATTCATTCATGTCCATTTACTTATCTCCTTTTATCTTATGACTAGGCAAACACCCAATATGAATTATCTCATACTTTGTGATGCGAGGTTGAACTATATCTTCCACACTTGTGTGCAAGTCTGCTTTGTTATCTGTGTAAAATTGATTACACTCTTGCTCTGTCTTGAAGTAATGTTCAGACAGAATACCTTGTAATGACCTTTCGTTTGTCATTAGTAATACATACAATACCCATGTCATATACTACTCCTTTGTTAAATAAGGTTTTAACCACTTTTGTATTGGTGGTAGTTTCTTTAATGGTTTTAATTTCATTTCATGTAGTTCTTCATCTGCTCTACATTCATTTAGAGATTCTAAATCCATTTGCTTTGCTATTGTCTGATACATGAATCCACAATCATAACACTCGCCACTCTCGTATTGAAATGGTTTGTAATCTGAATATGTCATCATGTTGCCCTCACAATTAGGGCATGATGTTGAATCACTATGTCCACTCATTTTTCATACTCCTTTACTTTTAAGTTAAAAATTTCTAATGCAGTTCCATAATCGTTAGTCGCATCAGTTCCACTATCTGAACTAATTTCATAATTCCAATTTGGAATATCATAGTCATCAAAGGTTTGCACACTTAACTCTACAACATCTCCACATGGGGAATCATATCTTTTGTAGACTTTATTTGGGTTAGGCATTTTCATTTTCATACTCCACTTCTATAATGTAACCATTGTTCTCTAATATTTCTAATGCAGTTTCTACATCATCTCCAACCAATACTTTATCCTCGTCAGTATCGTCAGTATAGATTTTAAAACTTTTAATTTTATTTTCATCGTCATATAAATACAAACTAATTTCTTCTACTTCAAAATCATCTGCATCTTCTTGAAAATCTTTTTCTCTATGAGAATTATGTTCTTCTAACCATTTCTCAAAGTTATCTGTGGTTGCCTCATAATAAGGTGGATTCCCATTAGAATCTCCTTTGTAAAATATGTTGTATAGTTTCATTACTCATCTCCTTTTTTCTTGTCAATGTAAACTCTCATGTGTGAAGAATCTTCCATGTTAGCACCATGATATGCTCTACCTTGTCCATGCAATTCTTTCTTGAGGTGTTGTCCTCTCACTCGTATGGTGTATGATTCTCTGTTAAGATACTTCTTGCAGTTCTTAATGAATTCCTTGCCTTCCTCGTCTTGTGGCACTTCACAAAAGGTATAGTAGTGTCCATTAAGTCTAGTGCTTTCTTGTGCTATGCTCTTATACATATCTCGTTGTCTTTCTAGCATGGCAGTATAGTTCATCTGCTCTTGGTCTTTTTCCTCAATCATATCTTCAAGTTGTTCAACTTTATCAATATAATCTGCAATAGTTTTTGCTTGAGTATCACATCTAGTATTCAACTCTCTGATTCTCAAAACCCTACCTCTATCTTGGTCTTTAACTTTAGCAGATAAAGTTTCTACTTGACTTCTTAATCCTGCAATAATCTTTTCTTGTGCCTCAAGACTATCTAGGTCATCAACAGATTGTTTGAATCCACCTTGTAAATCTTCTCGCAGTTTTTTGATAATGCTATCTTTTGCTTTGACAATATCAACAGTATTACAATGATTAGTTTTTTCTTTTGCAAGTTGCTTTATAAATGCTCTAACTAAATGTTGAAAGTCCATTTCTGCGATAGGTATATACTCTGATTGTGCATCAGAATAATATTCTTTTTTATCTAGGTCATACATATCACAGGCAAGTTTACCTGTTTCTGTGATAGCACCTAGTATATTTACTACTTGTTTTACTTTCATTATACTAACTCCTTTGCTATTTTATTTCCATAAGTTGATATTTCATCTTTCTCTATTATATGAGGTGCAGATTGCATATAATAATCTACCATATCTACTGCCTCTTGCTCTGTTTCTGCCTCTACTGAATAGTAAAGATAGCCATTCATACCTTCAATATGAATTTTAAAAAAGTATTCTTTCATAATTTTCTCCTGTGTTATGTGTCATAACCTATGACACTTTGTTGTTGTTGTCAAATATAAACTCTTGGGTGTATACCCTTTTCTGAATCAAGTGTTTCAAACAATACTGAATGATAAGCATTCTTATCCATTTCTTTGTATGTGTCTGTAGATTCTTCCACCATGAAAAAGTTATGCCTATAAGGATTATATATAACTCTCCTATATTCAAATCCATATTCCTCATAATCTATAGATTCCTCTCTCATGAAACCTTGTATAAAAGCATGAACATTCTTTTTTAGTTCATCTCTCACTCGTGCTTGTCCACCTGCTCTAACTATGGGTGTAGCACTTTCTAACACCATATGTTTTTTGTGTGCAATAACTTTATTAGTTTTACAATCTTGCACACTCCAACATTTCTTGTGTAGATTCCAATAGACTCTAACCTTTTGCATAAAACTTCTCCTGTTGTTGTAGTTTAAGTTTTCTCTGTAACTTCCTGTTAAGTTTCAACATAATATTCTTCTTATTTTTTATGTTAGGCTTTTTCCTAACAGGTATCTTTTGAAATGTATCTAGGTTATTCATTTAATACTCTCCTGCTTATAAAATTTAGTTATTAAATATTTCTCTACATCAACTATTTGTTGAGCAAAGTCATGGTCAAGATGTTTTGTATTAGCATCATTGTCATAGAAAGTTTCAAATAGATGCTCTAAAACTTCTGCTACTTTTGTGTTGTCCATTTACTACTCCTCTATTGTAAAAAATGCTCGTCTATATCTAATGCTATCTTCCACAATAGATATTGCTTGGTTTATGTTATCCATTTGATGCTTTAAGTAATCCCCTCGTATCTCAAGGTCATCTTTAGTTTGTAGTAATAAAGATAATAGTTCTTGTGTCTTATCTTGTGCCATTGTTTTCTCCTATTCTGCATTCAATAGTCCAATGTATATCTTCTTCTAAATAATTGTCAAAGATACCCATCTCTTTTGCCTTTCGCATGAAAGCATTATTAACTGCATCATACTCTGTATCTGTAAGTTCGTTTTCTTTTGTTATGTCTATTTTAATTATAGTCATTGTTTTCTCCTTGTTTAATGTGTCATAGGTTATGACACTTTTAGTTAATTGTCAAAGGTTTATGAATAACAAACCCACTTGTATCAAAGACTGCTTTGCCTTTTGCTTTGAGCCATACGACTACACCTTTTGGGTCTAAAAATCGTAAGTCATCTCTATCCCCATCAACACAATCTAACCCTCTAAACTTCTTGGGCATAGGCATAGTAGACACTACTGCCATGTTGATACCTGTATCTAATACTGCTTGATACACATTCTCTGCATAGTTCATGTCTGCCTCGCTATATGATAAAGTAAGGTGGTAGTTTGATGGTATATCTCTATATGCTCTTTTCCATACCTTTGTGTAGTCATAGAATTGCACATCATAGGCATAGAAATAGTCAACAATACCTGTTTTTTCCCAAAGTATATCACTCGTGCCATTAAGGCGAACACAAGGTTGTATGCCTCGTTTCTCTGCTCGTCTAACAAAAGTGAATATATCCTTGTAAAGAATACTGATAAAATTATCGTAGTCATTCAGATACATATCTGTCTTTCGTTGTCTACCTCGTTGGACTACATTCATTTGTCCACGACCTGCACTAACAAGGCAACCCTCTTTACACTTGGCTACATTTTGAAATGGGCATATCTTGGTATCTTGGGGAACAAGGTGCATGATTGCAGTTTGATATTCTAAACCATCACCTTTTTTAACTTTTGAGTTGTTGCCAACTCCTAATAAATTGTATGACATATGTAACTCCACAAATAGTCAGTTAAAATTAAGTAGGCAGTTTTAAATGATGCCTAGCATTATGTGTCATAACCTATGACACTTATCCTGCAAAGTGTCTTAACTCCCTTGCAGGTGCTTTATGTTCAAAAGCAAGAGTTCTTTTACCCATGTGATACTGCTTGAATGTATCGCCTTCTTGGATAGTCCAACCCCTAGAAACATTGGCTCTTTTTCTGTAAAAACCTTTTTGTCCTAGAAAGTTAAATCTAAAACCCTTTGTGCCATCATTTAATGGCTTTGTCGCTAATAAAATAAACATAAATATATCTCCTTTGTTAAATGTTAATGTTTATTGTCCTTACACCCTACCACAGAATATAAGGGTTGTCAAATTGAACATAAGTTCAATATTCTTCCTACCAATCTGATTTTAAATCTTCTTCCTCTTGTAGTCTATCCATTTCTCTAATAGCATTTTCACGACTATTAGGAAATAAACTATAATGATACTTTACTAGCACTCCATTATTATAAAATATGCCATAATAGTCTTTAAGTTTATCATAACTTTCCACATATGCTACATAAAAGTCATCTGTGGCATCAATTAAATTCTTTGGTATTGTATCCATCATTTACTTCTCCCATTAATAATCTTCTTGGCAAGTGCATTCATCACAATCACAATATATTTCGTATTTATATTCTGTGTAACAATTTTTGCAATAGAAATCTTCTGTTTTATCTACATAAATAGTCGCACCTCGTCTGTCGCAATAAGCACATTTACTGCCCTCGTATGCACCTAAACCCATAATTATCTCCCATTAATAATCTTGTAGTCTGTTAGATTCCACATGAAATTCTCTTGCTAGTAAACCTAGTAGTATTATAAATATGATGGCAAATACAACCTCTCCATATATAAAACTTACCACTAGACAAGCAATTCCTATAGTCATGCCTATCATTAATAATATACACATTAAATATTTAGTCATTTATTTCTCCTCATTTTATGTGTCATAACCTATGACACTTTAATCAGTTAAATTGTGTTTTGCTCTTTGTTGTTTAATGAAAGCATTTGCTTTTGCTAACACTTCTCGCCTATGTTCATCTCGCTTGGCTTTTAAATAGTCTTGCATAGCATACCCATTTAATGCACCACTAATCATAATGGGATTGAGTTTAAGAGTTCTAACTCGTTCCTCATTAGGCATAAAGTTCCATGACGATTGCTTACCTTTTGTAGTAGCAGGAATTGGTCTATCGTTTTCCCATGCTACTTTTAAGTAGGCATTTTCTTTATCTGTAATCTTCATATTTTCTCCTTGTCTGTCATAACCTATGACACTTTATTGTTTCGCTTAAATGCTTTTTTAAGTATGCTTACACTATACCACATATATAGGAATTGTCAAATGGGTTAGTGTCATAACCTATGACATATAACCTATACCCTTTAACCTACTATTATAATTACTTATACTCTATAACCTATAC